>ENA-OPBO01000048-OPBO01000048.1-human-gut-metagenome-genome-assembly--contig:-NODE-48-length-97560-cov-21.697164_pt1 | contig 97560 bp, 83 predicted proteins | sample MGYA00241071_ERZ501458 | MGnify/ENA primary metagenome ERZ501458 (study PRJEB25962, sample SAMEA2042509) | human gut metagenome | biome: human gut; feature: human-associated habitat; material: faeces... | reverse complement strand
TGTGCGGTGCCCGACCGCCTGCCGGCCACGGAGTTCTATGCGGGGATGCTCGTCGCCGACTTTCCGGCCGACTACCGCCGGGCTTTCGAACGGCTTCGGGCGGCGGAGGACGACCTGTCGGCGACCCTCCCGCAGACGGTTGTCGAGGGGGGTATCTGGGTGGTACTCTCGGGTCTCGACTATGCCGCCCTGCGCCTCACGCCGCAATCGCGGATCCAGCCGTTGTAGGATTGCCTCTTCCCGGCGTCATTTTCCGACTTCCATTTTTCGACTTTCACCTTCCGGTCACGGAGTCAGACGGGCAGATGCTCCTCGACGGTCTGCCGCAGATGGCTGCTGTCGAGATGGGTGTAGATCTCGGTGGTGAGGATGCTCTCGTGACCGAGCATCTCCTGCACCTGCCGGATCGAGGCGCCTCCTTCGAGCAGATGGGTGGCGAAGGAGTGGCGGAAGGTGTGGGGGCTGATGTGCTTGTCGATGCCGGCCCGCCGCACGGCCTCCTTGAGCAGCGTGAAGACCATCACGCGGGAGAGCTGCCTGCCGCGGTTGTTCAGGAAGAGCACCTCCTCGTTCGAGCGGGCCCCGGGCCGTTTTTCGAGATAGCGGCGGATGCGGTCGCGTGCGACGGAGCTGATGGGGACGAGCCGCTGCTTGTCGCCCTTTCCGATGACGCGGATGTACCCTTCGTCGAGGAAGAGGTCCTGCAGCCGCAGCGAGGTGAGCTCCGAGACGCGGAGTCCGCACGAGTAGAGCACCTCGAGCATGGCCTGATCGCGCAGCCCCTTGACGGTCGAGGTGTCGACCGAGGCGATGATCCGGTCGATCTCGTCAACCGAGAGGATGTCCGGGAGCCGGCGTCCGAACTTGGGCATCTGGACGAATTCGGCGGGCGAGGCCTCGATCCGGTCGTTGATCATCAGGAAGTTGAAGAAGCTCTTGATGCTGCTCAGGGCGCGGGCCTGGGAGGATTTCTCGCGGCCCAGATCGAAGAGCCGGGCCATGAACTGTTCGATCATCGGCCGGTCGACCCTTCTCGGCGGCACGTCCCAACCGTCGACGACGAACGCGGCGAACTGCCTCAGATCGCGCACGTAGGAATCGGCGGAGTTTCGGGCGAGTCGTTTTTCGAGTTTGACGTAGGTGGCGTAACGCCGTATCTCGTCCTCCCATTTTTTGCTGTTTTCGGCCATGATCGGGGCTCTTTTTCGGGAAATATCGTAACTTTACCGGACGAAGATACGAAAATTTTACCTCATAAAATTCGAGAAGATGGACTACATATCGTTGCAGATTCCGGTGGCGGATGCCGAACAGGGCGAGATCCTGACGGCCGAGCTGGCCGACTATCCGTTCGAGAGCTTCGAGACCGAGGGTTCGACGCTGAAGGCCTACATTCCGGGCGACCGCCTGGCCGACTGCAAGTCGGAGGTCGATGCGCTGCTGGAGCGCTACGGGGTTTCGGGGCGCTACATTGCCATCGAGACGCAGAACTGGAATGCCCTCTGGGAGCGGAACTACCCGGCGACGGATGTCGAGGGGCGGCTGCGGATCCGTGCTCCGTTCCACGAGGCGGCCCCGGCCGGGGAGATGGAGGTGGTCGTGATGCCGAAGATGTCGTTCGGCACGGGGCACCACGCCACGACGTGGCTCATGTCGCGGGCGGTGCTCGACCTGGGGGTCTCCGGACGCCGGGGGCTCGACATGGGTAGCGGCACGGGCGTTCTGTCGATCGTGGCGGTGAAGTGCGGCGCGACGCACGTCGATGCGGTGGATATCGACGACTGGGCCGATGCGAACTGCCGCGAGAACATCGCCGCCAACGGCGTCTCCGACCGCATCACGCCGATGCTGGGTGACGTACGGTGCATAGCCGGCCGGCACTATGATTTTATTCTGGCCAACATCAACCGCAACATCCTGCTGGCAGACATGCCCTCCTATGCGGCGGCGCTCAACGCAGGGGGCGATCTGGTGATGAGCGGCTTTCTCGAGGCGGATGTTCCCTCGATCGTTGCGGCGGCCGGGGAACTCGGGATGACGCTGGTGGAGCGGGCCGAACGCAACGGCTGGATGATGGTCCACGTGCGGAAGGCGAACTGACTGCGGCCGGCGTGAAGAGCTACAAGGGGCGCGGCATCGTACTGCACACGCTCAAATACGGCGACACGTCGCTCGTTGCCCACGTGCTGACCGACGTCTGGGGACGGCGGAGCTACATGGTCCAGGGGGTCCGCAGCCAACGGGGCCACGGGTCGAAGCTGGCGCTGTTCCAGCCGATGTTTCCGCTGGAGTTCGAGGGGCTGGAGTCGCCGCACCGGCAGATGGACCGTTTCCGCGAGGTGCGCCTGGGGCTGACGCTGGAGAACCTGCCGTTCGACGTGCGGAAGACGACCATTGCGATGTTCATGGCCGAGACGCTCTACCGGCTGATCCGCGAGAGCGAGCCGAACGAGGAGCTGTTCCGTTTTGTCTGGGACTCGGTGGGGGCGCTGGATGCCCTGGAGCGGGGAGTTTCGAACTTCCACCTGTGGTTTCTGGTCAACCTGAGCCTGCTGCTGGGTTTCCGTCCGGGGAACGACTACCGGCCGGGCTGCTGGTTCGACACGCGGGAGGGGCTCTATACCCCCACACCGCCGCTTCATCCCGGGGGGATGGAGCCTTCGGAGGCGTCGCTACTGGCCGAACTGCTGGGTTTCGAGGTGGGGCGTCTGGACGAACTGGAGCTCAACCGCGAGCGACGCGGACGGTTCCTGACGGCGATGTTGAACTACTACGGCTACCACCTCGAGGGGATGGGTCTGGTCCGTTCGGCCGACATACTACGGGAGGTCTTCTGACGTTAGATAAGAAAGAAAGGGGGGATAAGTGATGAAGAAGCAACTGTTAACCATTGTGATGTTTTGCAGCGCTTTTGCGGCGCTGCCGGTTCTGGCCCAGATTCCCGAGCATGGCGGCGGGGAGTCGCATGCGGAGTTTCGGCCCGACACGGTGCTGCGGCGGCCCGTTGAGACGGGTTTCACCTTGCCCGACTCGCTGTCGCACATGACGCCGTGGCGTCCTGAATACCGGAACGATACGCGCAGGGGGAAGCCGCAGGTCTCGATGACCTCGGTGGTTGTGATCCAGCGGGAGAATCTGCCGTCGCGGGTGACGGTGATCGACAACAACACGTTGCGGCTGGGGCCGCGGTTCACGCTGTCGAACGGACAGGCGTGGAACTGGAGCCCCTTCCCGGATGCCTATCTGGATGCCCGGACGCTGTCGTTTCCGACGCGATGACCCCCGGATGCGACAGATCCTTTACAGTACAAAAAAGCCGCCCCCATCAAGGGGCGGCTTTTTCAGCCTCTCTTCGGCCCGGATCCTTTTTGTGGATGCCCGGGCCCTTTTCTATGCGGCCCCCTGCTTCCTGGCCGGTTTCGGCTCTCTGCCGGGCCTGCGTGACGCTTTTCCGACCCGGCGTGGAATGACTGCTCCCTGGAATTGCGGGCCTCCTCCACTCTCTTTCCGAAACCTCCTCGCCGGAGGCTGCCGGAGCCCTCGGCCGGGCGGCTGAAGAAGTAGCTCTTCTGCCGCCGTTTCTCCTCCTGCGAACGGGCCACATAGACCTTTTCGTGGGTATAGGGGTTCTCGCCCGTGTAGAACATCACCGACGAGAGGGTCATCGGCGTGGGGGTGAGGTCCTGCACCTGCTCCAGATTGAAGTGCAGCTTCCCGAGGACCTTTTCGGCCAGCGCCTTCATGTCCTGCTCCGTGCAGCCCGGATGCGACGAGATGAAGTAGGGAATCAGCTGATAGGGCAGATTCTCTTCGCGGCAGATGCGGTGGAAATCGGCGTTTAGCTTCTCGAAGAGGGCGAACGGCGGTTTGCGCATGAGCCGCAGGACGCTCTCTTCGGTGTGTTCCGGGGCGACTTTGAGCCGGCCGGAGGTGTGGTGGACGAGCACCGTGCGCAGATAGGGCGAATCGTCGAACAGGTCGTACCGGATTCCGCTGCCGATGAAGGCCTTCTTGATGCCTTTTACGGCGCGGATCTTCTCGTAGAGGGCCAGCAGCGGCCGGTGGTCGTTGTCGAGGTTGGGGCACTTCGCCGGGTGGAGACACGAGGCTCTCCGACATCGGGCGCAGAGCGAGCGGTCGCGGCCGCCCATGCGGTACATATTTGCCGACGGGGCTCCGACATCCGAGAGATAGCCCTTGAACCCGGGCATCTTCACGACGCGTTCGACCTCGGCGAGGATCGAGCGTTCGCTGCGCGAGTGGACGAACTTGCCCTGATGGGCCGAGATCGTGCAGAACGAGCAGCCTCCGAAGCATCCGCGGTGGATGTTCACCGAGAACTTGATCATCTCCCAGGCGGAGATCTCTCCGCGGCCGTTGTAGCGGGGATGGGGCGCCCGCTCGTAGGGGAGGTCGAACGAGTGGTCCAGCTCTTCGGTCGAGAGGGCGGCGTTTGGCGGGGTCACGACGACATAGCGGTCGCCGACTGGTTCGACGAGCGTGGCGACGGGCTCCATCAGGTTGCTCTGGGTTTCGATGACGGTGAAGTTTTCGCCGAAGGCCTGCTTGTCGCCCGTGCACTCCTCGAAGCTGTGGAGGCGGATCGTGCGTTCGGGATCGAGCCTCGCGACATACCCCTCGTCAGCGAGGAAGGCCACCTGCCGGATCTTGCGCAGCAGTTTGGCGTTGTAACCGTTCTTCATGGCGCGTGCGACCTGCTGGATGACGCGTTCGCCCATGCCGTAGATCAGCAGATCGGCGCCGCTTTCGACCAGCACCGAGGGCTTCAGCCGGTTGCTCCAGTAGTCGTAGTGGGTCAGCCTCCGCAGCGAGGCCTCGATGCCGCCGATGACAACTGGCACGTGGGGATAGAGACGCTTGAGGATCTGCGCATAGACCGTCACGGCGTAATCGGGCCGGAATCCGGCCTTTCCGCCCGGGGTGTATGCGTCGTCGTGCCGCAGGCGGAGGTTTGCCGTGTAGTGGTTGACCATCGAATCCATGGCACCGGCCGAGATTCCGAAGAAGAGCCTCGGGGCTCCGAGCTTGGTAAAGTCGCGCAGGTCGTCGCGCCAGTTGGGCTGGGGGACGATCGCCACGCGATAGCCCTCGGCTTCGAGCAGCCGTCCCACGACGGCCGCCCCGAATGCCGGGTGGTCGATGTAGGCGTCGCCCGAGAAGAGGATGACGTCGAGCTGGTCCCATCCGCGTTCGCGGACCTCCTTGATGGTAGTGGGCAGAAACATCTTGGTTGACAGTATGGTCATTCGATCGGGGCCTTTCGCCCCGGGTTATTGCTGCACTTCGGGTTATTGCTGCTCATCCGCGCCGCGACCGCCGGCGACATAGGCATCCCACTTGGCCAGCAGGGCCTTGAAATCGTCGGGCAGTTCGCTGTCGAAGAGCACCTGCTGACGAGTGGCCGGGTGTTCGAAACCGAGCAGCCGGGCGTGGAGCGCCTGACGGGGCATCACGGCGAAGCAGTTCTCGATGAACTGCCTGTATTTGGCAAAGGTCGTACCCTTGAGGATTCGGTCGCCGCCGTAGCGTTCGTCGTTGAAGAGCGGGTGCCCGATCCAGGCCATGTGGACGCGGATCTGGTGGGTGCGACCCGTTTCGAGGCGGCACTCGACCAGCGTCACGTATCCATACCTGCGCAGCACCTTCCAGTGGGTCACGGCGTGTTTGCCGTCCGAACCGTCGGCGAAGACATACATCTTCTGCCGGTCCTTGGGGCTTCGGCCGATGTTTCCGGTGATGGTCCCCTCGTCCTCCTCCAGGTTGCCCCAGACCAGGGCGACATACCGCCGCTGGATCGTGTGGTCGAAGAACTGCTTGGCCAGCCGGGCATGGGTCTGTTCGTCCTTGGCGATGACGAGCAGTCCCGACGTATTCTTGTCGATGCGGTGGACCAGTCCGGCGCGGTTCTGCTCTTCGGCCGTGATCCCCTGGGCGTTGAGGTGGTACATCAGGGCGTTGACCAGCGTTCCGGTATAGTTTCCCACACCGGGGTGGACGACCATTCCGGCGGGTTTGTTGACGATGAGCAGGTGTTCGTCCTCGTAGGGGATGTCGAGCGGGATGTTCTCGGCGACGAGCTCCGTTTCGCGGCGCGGATAGGGCAGTACGATCTGAATACGGTCGAGCGGTTTGACCTTGTAGCTCGACTTGGCGGGTTTTCCGTTGACGAGGATGTTTCCGCTGTCGGCGGCGGCCTGGATGCGGTTGCGCGAGCAGTGCTCCATCCGCACGGTGAGGAACTTGTCGAGCCGCATCGGGGTCTGGCCCTTGTCGGCCGTCACGGCGAAGTGCTCGTAGAGCCCCGCCTCCTCTTCGTCGTCCGCCTCCTCGTCACCGATCTCATCGGCCGGACCGGCCGCCGCGTCCGCCTCCGGCATTGCCTCCACGGTTCCGGTCGTCCGCAGCTCTTCGTGCTGGTTGTCAGATTGCAGGGTCGTCATCAGTCGAAAAATCCTTCGTTGTCATCCTCCATACGGTGCCGTTCGGCGGGGTGCTCTTCGGCTGGGTCGGTCAACCCCTCCTCCACGGCGGTGCGGGCCAGCGAATCGGCCAGCAGCTGCTCTTCGGCCTTGCGGGCTTCGGCCGCCTCGACGGCGCGCTTTTCGGCCTCGGCGCGGTGCTTGCCGATCTTCTCCATATCGAGCGTCAGCCGCAGATCGACCCGCGATCCGAGCGTCGCGGCGTGTTCGGCGCCGGGGGTCTGGATGTAGACGCGTGCATCCTTCTGGTTGAGGAGGTTGACCCCTTCGTCGAAGTCGATGCGTCCGACGTTGAGACCGAGCTCCCAGATACGACCCTTGGCCTGGGCGAGGGGCTGCCCCACCACCTGCGGGACGATCGTCGAGGCATACCCCTCCTCGACGCCGACATAGAGCGTCACGCCGGAGCCCATTTCGGCCTCGATGCGCGAATGCTGCGTGACGGGGTGGCCGTCGCAATACTCCTCAAGGACGTAGTTCGTGGCGATGTCGGGACGGTAGACGAGCTCCTCGATTCCCAGACCGGCGATTTCGAGCATGTTCTTGGCCTGCCGCAGCGATCGTCCGGCGACATAGGGCACGGGAACCATCTTCTGACGGAAGGAGTTGATCGTCAGATAGACCGTCCGACCGGGCTTGACCTCGACGCCCCCTTCGGGCAGCTGGTCGAGGATGATTCCGCCCTCGTATGCGGGGACGAAGAGCGAGTCGTTGATCTGGAGTTTGAGGTCGTATTTCCGGGCCAGGTGCTGGGCATCCTTCAGGGCGACGCCCGAGAAGTCGGGGACGGTGCGACGGGCGCCGTGGCGGGTACCGATCTGCATGAGCAGATGGGCGACGATGGCCATGGCGAGGATGATGAGGGCGATCAGGATGAGATTCCAGAGGATCTTGTGCTCCTCCCGCAGGCGGGAGATGAAGCTGGATGTTTTCTGCATGGTTTACGGGATTATTTCGGGGCCTTGCGGTAGAGGTATACGGCGATGAAGAGGTAGATGATGTTTGGCAGCCAGACGGCCAGACCGGTCGGGAGGGTACCGCTCTTGGCGAACTCCTCGAAGAAGCGGTTGAAGAGGATGTAGGAGAAGCAGAGACCCGTACCGATACCGATGTGGAGCCCCGTACCGCCGCGGACCTTCCGCGAGGAGAGCGACACGCCGATGAGCGTGAGGATGAACGTCGAGAGCGGGTAGGCGTATCGGGCATGCTTTTCGACCTCGATGATGTTGATCGAGTCGGAACCCTTGGCGCGCTGCTGGTCGAGGAAGTGGTTGAGCTCGGTGATGTTCATCGTCTGGATGAGGTCGTTGATGGCGCCGAGTTCGGCCACCTCGAGGTTGATCAGCGTATCGAGGTTGCGGAACTGTTCGAACTGCTCGCTGCCGTCCGCTCCGAATTCGCGTTTGGTGTAGCGAGGGGCGGTCCATCGTTTGGTTTCGGGGTCGAACTTGGCGTCGGCGGCCTCGAGCGAGCGGACCATTACCCCCTTTTCGTAGCGTTCGAGCACGAAGAACGAGGCCTGCTGCCGGGCTCCGTTGTAACCGCGGATGTAGGCGAACGTACCGGGTTCGATCTGGCGGTAGATGTGGCGGTCGTACTGCGTGTTCTGTTTTTTGGGGATGTAGAGCTGCTGGAAGGCGATGACCTTTCGCTGCGAGCGGGGAATGACCCAGAGGTTGAGTGTCAGCGAGAGCGAGGCGATGATCAGCGCACCGAGGAAGTAGGGCCACATGAGGCGCCGGAACGACATGCCGCCCGAGAGCATGGCGACGATCTCGGTCTGGTAGGCCATCTTCGAGGTGAAGAAGATGCAGGCGATGAAGGTGAACAGACCGCTGAACTGGTTGATGAAGAACGGGATGAAGTTCAGGTAGTTCTGCAGAAGGATTGCCTTCATCGGGGCATGGGTTGCGGTGAAGTCGTCGATCTTTTCGGCATAGTCGAAGATGACGACGATGACGATGATCATCGCGATGGCGAAGAAGTACGTCGAGAGGAACTTGCCGAGTATGTACCGGTCCAGAATCTTGAACCCGGGGAAACGGATTTTCATCGCTCAGAGTCTTCTTGTGAGTTTGGCGACCATCTCCTCCTTCCAGGACAGGAAGTCTCCGGCCAGGATGTGTTCGCGGGCCATGGTGACCAGCCGCAGGTAGAAGGCGATGTTGTGCAGCGAGGCGATCTGCGCGGCGAGCATTTCGCCGCATGCTGCCAGATGGTGCAGATAGGCCTTCGAGTAGAGCGTATCGACGAAGGCGGTGCCTTCGGGGTCGATCGGGGAGAAGTCGTCCTCCCACTTCTTGTTGCGGATGTTGATAACGCCGTGTGCGGTGAACAGCTGGCCGTTACGGCCGTTTCGCGTGGGCATCACGCAGTCGAACATGTCGACGCCGCGGGCGATGCCCTCGAGGATGTTGACCGGTGTTCCGACCCCCATGAGGTATCGGGGGCGGTCTTCGGGGAGGATGGCGTTGACCACCTCGATCATCTCGTACATGACCTCGGTGGGTTCGCCGACGGCCAGACCGCCGATGGCGTAGCCGTCGGCGTTGTACTGCTGGACGTTTTCGGCGGCATGGGCCCGCAGATCGGGGTAGGCGCACCCCTGGACGATGGGGAACAGCGCCTGATAGTGACCGTACTTGGGTGCGGTCTGGTGGTATCGGTTGAAGCATCGGTCGAGCCACCGTTCGGTCAGGGCCAGCGACTTGGCGGCGTAGTCGCGCGGGGCGTCGCCCGGGGGACACTCGTCGAAGGCCATCATGATGTCGGCGCCGATCGTGCGTTCGGTGTCGATAACGCTTTCCGGGGTGAAGAGGTGCTTCGATCCGTCGATGTGCGACCGGAAGTGACACCCCTCCTCGCGGAGTTTGCGGCAGTCGGCGAGCGAGAAGACCTGGAATCCGCCGCTGTCGGTGAGCATCGGGCCGTCCCAGGTCGAGAAGCGGTGTACGCCGCCGGCCCGTTCGAGGATCTCCATACCCGGACGCAGGTAGAGGTGGTAGGTATTTGCCAGGATGATCTGGGCATGGGCCTCGTTTCGCACGTCGCGGTGGAAGATACCCTTGACGGTAGCGGCTGTACCGACGGGCATGAAGATCGGGGTACGGATCGTGCCGTGGTCGGTGACGAGTTCACCGGCCCGGGCCTTCGAGGCGGAGTCTTTCTTTTGCAGCGTAAATTTCATAGGCATCTATTCGGCAAAAATACACAAAATATTCGTATCTTTGCGCATATTTTGTCAATATGCGTTTCTTCGAACAAATTCTGGTCTCGTACGGCTGGGAGGGCGTCGCTCTCGCGGGCGCCATCGTACTGATGTTCGGCGTACAGCTCTACTACTATATCTTCGTCTACGGGCGGATCTCGGGCTACAAGAACAACCTGCGCAAGGTGATTCTCGAACGCGAGCCGCCGGTTTCGGTGATCGTTCCGCTCTTTGCCGAAGACTACACGTTTGTCGAGGAGCGGCTGCCGCTGATTCTGGCGCAGGCCTACCCCGATTTCGAGGTGGTGATCGTCTACGTGGGGCACGATACGGACTTTTACGCCGACCTGACGCAGCTCAAGCAGTCGTTTCCGCAGATCACGACGACGAAGATCCACCTTGATCCGCGCTTTCCGATTTCGCGCAAGATGGCGCTCAACGTCGGCATCAAGTCGGCGCACTACGAACACCTGATCTTCACCTCGACGGATGCCGTGCCGCAGACCGACCGGTGGCTGTCGCTGATGGCCAAGGGCTTCATGCGCGGGGATATCGTTGTGGGCTACTGCGGCATCGAGCGCCGGCGGGGCTTTACGAACTACCTGATGCGGACGTGGCGGCTGATGCACTCGGCGGACTGGATTGCGCGGGCCGTGCGACGCCGGCCCTACCGGGGCACGCTCCACAACCTGGGCTTCACGAAGAGCCTCTACTTCGGGGTCAACGGCTTCGACCACCTGAGCATGAACATCGGCGAGGACGACCTCTTCATGCAGCGGATCATGACGCGCGAGAACGTGAGCGTGATTCTTTCGCCGCGGGCCACGCTGCGCGAGAAGACCTGGGGCGGCATGAGCTGGTGGATGAAGCAGCTGCGCTACTACGGTTCGGCCTTCCGCTTCTACCCGCGCGACGTGAAGAGCTTCGTCCGCTGGGAGCTGGGTTCGCGGAGCCTCTTCTTCCTCACGGCGCTCTGTGCGCTGCTCTTCCTGCCGCTGGAGTACAAGCTGGGTGTCGCCGTGCTGGTGCTGATCCGCTATGGGGTGGTTGTTGCCGAGGTGCGGCGGCTGGCGCTCCGCGTAGGCGAGGGGGGCATCCTCGGACGTTACTTTCTGTATGACCTGCTGAGTCCGCTGTGGGCTGCGGCGCTGGGCGTGCTGCTGCTGCGCCGCGACGAACGCGTATGGAGATAGCCGACTATATCGTAGCCGACGACCGCGAACTGGTTGACCGGGTCCTGAAGGGGGACGATACGGCCTTCGAGTACCTCTTCAACCGCTACCGGGATGCGATCCACCGCCTCTTCGTGCAGCGTCTCGGGGGGACGAACGATGCCGACGACCTGCTGCAGGAGACCTTCATCAAGGTCTATATCAACCTCCACCGCTACAACCGCAGCTATACCTTCGGACAGTGGGTCTATACGATTGCGCGCAATACGTTCATCGACTTTGTTCGCCGGCGTCAGGAGGATCTTCCGATCGACGATCGCTTTGCGGCGCCGGCGTCGAGTGCGCCGACCCCGGAGGAGAGCGTGATCAACCTCCAGCAGCGGACGCAGATCGAGCACTACCTCGAGCAGCTTTCGCCGCGTTACCGGCAGCTGATCGTGATGCGCTTTTTTGACGAATACTCCTACGAGGAGATTGCGGCGAAACTGTCGCTTCCGCTCGGGACGGTGAAGACGCAGATCCACCGGGCTCGCGAGCAGATGTGCCGCCTGATTGCCGAGGGGGAGAACCGCTGAGCCTTGTTGCGAGGCGCCGTAGCCGCCTCTCAAACCCCAATCTTAACGAAGCCGGTCTCTGGCCGGGAAAAACTAAAAAAACGATGACAGACCTGGAAAAGATCTACGGATACTTCCCCGAACTCGACGCCGTCCAGCGCGATCGGCTGGCGGCGCTGTACGACCTCTACGCCGACTGGAACGCAAAGATCAACGTCGTGTCGCGCAAGGATTTCGACCAGCTCTATGTGCGCCACGTGCTGCATTCGCTGGCCATAGCCAAGGTGTGCCGGTTTGCCGACGGGGCGCGGATTCTCGACGTGGGTTGCGGCGGCGGTTTTCCGTCGGTGCCGCTGGCGATTCTCTTTCCGGGGGTACACTTCACGGCGGCGGATTCGATTCGCAAGAAGATCACGGTGGTCGAAGGGGTTTCGCGGAGCCTCGGGCTGGAGAATCTGACGCCGCGCTGCGTGCGGGTCGAGACCCTGACCGAACGTTTCGACTATGTGGTTTCGCGGGCCGTAACGGCGATGCCGGAGTTTGTCGGCTGGATCTGGTCGAAGATCGAGCGGGGCGAGCGGGGGACGCTGCCCAACGGCATTCTCTACCTGAAGGGGGGTGATCTGGCCGAGGAGCTGGCCCGCACGGGCAAACGGTGGACCCTCTACGCGATTTCGGATTTCTTCGACGATCCCTTCTTCGAGACCAAGAAGGTGGTCTATACGCCGCGCTGATTCGCCGTGCCGGCACTCCGCCCCGTGGAGTTGCCGTTCAACGCTTTCATTTCGCTTTTTGTCCGCCGGACAGTCGATCCGTTGTCCGGTTTGGCTGCCGGTCGAGAATGGTTCGGAGATTTCTCAGAAGGGCTTCGGCCGAGGAGGCGCCGGTGATGCGTCCGAGCAGCTCGCCCTGCGGCGAGAAGATCAGCAGGAGGGGGATCGATCCGCTGCCGTAGCGGTCCATCAGTTTGCGGCCCGTCGCCCGGTCGACGTTGTAGCGGGCGGCAACGAAACGGTCGTTGATGAACTCCCCGACCTCGCGGTTCGAAAATACCTCGCGTTCCATCATCCGGCAGGGCTGACACCAGTCGGCATAGAGGTCGATCAGGACGGGTTTCCCCGTCTGGAGCGCTTTTTGGTGGAGGGAGTCGGTTGATCCGGTTTCGAACCGGACCTGGGCGCCCAGCGGTGTTATTCCGATCAGCAGCCACAAAAGCGGCAGCAGCAGCCTTCCCGCGTTTTTCCAAAACGGATCTCTTTTCATGTGAGCAGTTTTTTGTGCCCGAAGCAAAAACCGGGCCCTGCGTTTCTTTTGTCGGTTCTCCTTCCTCTAGTGGGCTTCTTCTCCCTTTTGTCGGCACCTCTTTCTTTGGCGGGTTTTTCCTCCCTCCTGTCGGCCTTTCCTTTGGTGATCTCCTTCTCTCTTTTGTCCGTGCCTTTCCTTTGGTGGGATTCTTCTCTCTCTTACTCTTATCGGCACCCCTCCGTTGGCCGACTCTCCTTCCTCTTTTGCCGGCAATCCTTCACCTCCGATACCTTGTAAATCTTCCCCGCTGTCTGCGCCGGGAGACATTCACCCCCCCCCAGCGGGCGAACCTCTTCTTTTCGGGTCTCGGAACGGGGAAAGCCTTGCCGCCCCTCCTTTTTATAATCCGGCTTTCAGCTGCGAGGTGCTCAACAGTCCGCAGGCGGCCTGAATATCCTCGCCGCGGGATGCCCGGATCGTGGTCTGAATGCCGCGGGCGGTGAGGGCGTCGCGGAAGCGGATCATCGCCTCGGCGTCGGGCGAGAAGTAGGGCGAATCGGGGATCTTGTGGAACCGGATCAGATTGATCCGGCACTTGATGCCGTTCAGCAGGCGTGACAGCTCGCGGATGTGGCGCGGGGAATCGTTCAGCCCGCTCATGACGATGTACTCGAACGAGACGCGGCGCTGGTGGGAGAAGTCGTATTGGCGGAGGATCTCGACGACCTCGGCGATGGGCCAGGCCTTTTCGACGGGCATGATTTCGGCGCGTTCGTCGTGGAAGGGGTTGTGGAGGCTGACGGCCAGGTGGACCTTCGACGTATCGAGGAACCTCCGCAGCTGCGGCACGACGCCTGAGGTCGAGAGGGTGATGCGGGTCGGCGACCAGGCGAAACCCCAGTCGGCGGTGAGGATTTCGAGGGCCCGCAGGACGTTGTCGGCATTGTCGAGGGGTTCGCCCATCCCCATGAAGACGAGATTCGTGAGGCGGTCGCGTTCGGGCAGCGAGACGATCTGGTTCAGGATCTCGGCCGTGGAGAGCGATTGCTGGAGGCCCTGACGCCCGGTGGCGCAGAAGCGGCACCCCATTCGGCATCCGGCCTGTGACGATACGCAGAGCGTGGCGCGTTCGCCGTCAGGAATATAGGCCGACTCGATGAAGAACCCCTGGAGAGTTCGGAAGAGGTACTTTTTGGTTCCGTCCGCCGAGCGGGTTTCGTGTTCGGGGGCGGCGAGAACCTGCGCGAAACGGTCGGCGAGCCGCTGTCGGTTGGCGGCGGAGATATCGGTCATGCACAGGGGATCCTCCGTGTGGCGGACATAGAGCCAGCGGGCGATCTGCCGGGCGGCAAAACGGGGCAGTCCCAGTTCGTTGCAGACGGCGGAGAGTTCCCCGAGATTTTTTCCGTAAAGAGGCTCCTGGGCGGTCATTTTTGCGTGTATCGTTTGATTTCGGGAACAAAAGTAGGCAAAAAATAAAGATTTTTCCCTTTGAACGTTCATTTTTGGATTTTTATCTCTATATTTGTGTGCTGCATAGCGCGTCCGCCGCACCCCGGGGGCCGAGCGAGAGAGCCGGGCAGAGATCTGACAGAGATTTGGACAAGGCTTGAAAATGGGCTGGGAGAAGACCGGAGAGAGGTCTGGCTGAGGCTTGGGCAAGGCGGGGGTGGAAATCCGGGACGCAGACGATTTGGGGATGAAGGGATAATGAGTGTGAGACAGAATCTCCGGTCGGAGCCGTGCGGAAAACTTGAAACGAACGAAGGAACAATTAAAACTTGAAATATGGAAATCAAGAAATCACCCAAAGCAGATCTTAAGAACAAACGGGGCCTTTTGCTTGAGATCGGTCTTGTCGTATCACTCTTGCTCGTGATCGGGGCTTTCTCGTACACCCCCGAAGAGAAGCGTATCGAGAAAGTGGACCTGCAAGCTCCTATCGTTGAAGAGCAGATCGTAGAGATCACGCGTCAGGATCAGAAACCGCCCGAGACCCCCAGAAAGGTGGAGGTGAAGGTAATTTCCGACCTGCTCCAGGTCGTGACCAACGACACGAAGATCGCCACCAACTTGGACTTTACGGAGTTCGACGAGGATGTCGAGGTTGTCCAGACCGTTCCCGTTGAGGAGGAGGTAGTCGAGGATGACCAGCCGTTCCTGATCGCCGAGACGATGCCCTCGTTCCAGGGCGGTGACCTCAATACGTTCCGTGCGTGGGTTCAGCAGAATGTGAAGTTCCCGCAGATTGCCCTGGAGAACGGTATTCAGGGCCGAGTGGTTCTGTCGTTCGTGATTGAGAAGGACGGCCGTCTGACCAACATTCAGGTGCTGCAGACTCCGGACCGTTCGCTGTCGGAGGAGGCCGTCCGCGTGCTGAGCAAGTCTCCGAAGTGGAGCCCGGGCAAGCAGCGTAACCAGGTGGTACGTGTGAAGTACACGCTGCCGGTAGACTTCCGAGTACAGAACTGATCCGCACATTGTCGGATCTTAGATATAGGGTATCCTGCTTCGTGGAGGATACCCTTTTTGCAGCCTGAGGGGGAGAGTTGTCACGCCGGAATCCGCACCCCGGGAGGCGAGGAGCGAGCCGGGACGGATTCCGGAGACATAGAAACAGCAGATTTTGGAAGAGAACAGACAAACGCTTCAACCGAAGGAGATCCCGGCCGGGGATCTCCGCGAACGGGCCGTGCTGGTTGCCGTGGTGCGCGACGGCCAGGATGCCCGGCAGACCGATGAATACCTCGACGAACTGGAGTTTCTGGCCGAGACGGCCGATATCCGGGCCGTCAAGCGATTCACGCAGCGGCTACCTCAGCCGTCGGCGCGGATCTACGTGGGGCCGGGCAAACTGACCGAAATCGCGGAGTATTGCAAGGAGCAGGAGATCGACGTGGTGATCTTCGACGATGAGCTGAGCCCGTCGCAGACGCGCAACATCGAGAAGGAGCTCCCCTGCCGCCTGCTTGACCGAACGCGGTTGATTCTGGACATATTCCTTTCGCGGGCCCAGACGGCCTATGCGAAGACGCAGGTCCAGCTGGCCAATTACGAATACATGCTGCCGCGGCTGTCGGGTCTGTGGACTCACCTTGAGCGGCAGCGAGGCGGTACGGGAACCCGAGGCGGTGCCGGCGAGCGCGAGATCGAGACCGACCGCCGTATCATCCGCAACCGCATTGCCAAACTGAAGGAGGATCTCAAGAAGATCGACCGCCAGATGGCCGTACAGCGGTCGAACCGCGGATCGCTGGTCCGTGTGGCGCTGGTGGGCTACACGAACGTCGGCAAGTCGACGCTGATGAACCTCATCTCGAAGAGCGACGTCTTTGCCGAGAACAAGCTCTTCGCGACGCTGGACACGACGGTGCGCAAGGTGGTTTTCGACAACCTGCCGTTCCTGCTGTCGGATACGGTGGGCTTCATCCGCAAGCTGCCGACCGAACTGATCGAGTCGTTCAAGTCGACGCTCGACGAGGTGCGCGAAGCGGACCTGCTGGTCCACGTGGTGGATATCTCGCATCCGCAGTTCGAGGATCAGATTGCGGTGGTGAAGCAGACGCTGCAGGAGATCGGCGCGGGGGACAAACCCGTCTACCTGGTCTTCAACAAGGTGGATGCCTACCGCTGGGTCGAGAAGGAGGAGGACGACCTGACGCCGGCGACGCGTGAGAACCGCTCGCTCGACGAGCTGAAGCAGAGCTGGATTGCGCGGGCCAATACGCCGTGCATCTTCCTTTCGGCCCTAGAGAAGATCAATCTGGAGAAGTTCCGCTCGGATCTGTATGGCATGGTGCGTGAGATTCATGCCGGGCGCTATCCGTTCAACAATTTTCTTTATTGAGAACCAACACACCGAATTTATGACACTTCACGTACTTTCGCAGGAGAACACCATCCTGAACAAATTCATCGCCGAGATCCGCGACAAGCGGATCCAGAAGGACTCGATGCGGTTCCGCCGCAACATGGAGCGGATCGGCGAGATCACGGCCTACGAGATTTCGAAGACGCTGAACTACCGTCCGCAGGTGGTCGAGACGCCGCTGGGCGAGGCGACCGTTCAGATGATCGACGACCAGGTGGTGATCGCCACGATCCTGCGGGCGGGTCTCCCCTTCCACCAGGGCTTTCTGAACTACTTCGACGATGCCCAGAATGCCTTTGTCTCGGCCTACCGCAAGAGTACGAAGGACGGCAAGTTCACGGTGAAGGTCGAATACATTTCGTGCGGCAGCCTCGAGGGGAAGACGCTGCTGCTGGTCGATCCGATGCTGGCGACGGGGTCGTCGCTGGTGCTGACCTACAATGCGCTGTGCGAGCGGGGCGGCGTACCGGCCTGCACCCACGTTGCGGCGGTGATAGCCAGCGAGCAGGGTGTCGACTACGCGATGAAGAACATGCCTCACCAGAATACGACGATCTGGACGGCGGTGGTCGACGAGGAGCTGACCTCGCGGTCGTACATCGTGCCCGGCATCGGCGATGCGGGTGATCTGGCCTACGGCGAAAAGATCTGACGACGATGCGGCGCAAGATCGGGTTTGTCCTTGCGACGTTTGTCGCCACGGTGGTGATGATGGCCGTGCAGAAGCCGGTTTTCATGGCGTGGTACGCCGTGGAGTCGGCGGGAGCCGGCGTGGGTGGATGGTTGGCGGTATTGTGGCACGGGTTGTCGCTCGATCTGACCGTGGCGGGGTATGTCACGGCGCTGCCGCTGCTTGTGATCCTTGTTTCGCTGTGGGTGCGCCTTCCCGAGCGGTTGTGGCGCGGGATTCTGACGGGCTATTTCGTGCTGGTTGCCGTGCTGACGGCGGTGATTTTTGCCGTCGACGTGGCCCTGTATGAACACTGGGGCTTTCGCCTCGACTCGACGATCCTGATCTACCTGGCCGACCCGAAGGAGGCGATGGCGAGTGTGGATTTCTGGCTCGGAGTGCGTCAGACGCTGCTGGCCGCGGTCTATGCCGGACTGATGATCTGGCTTTACCGGCGGGTGGTGCGGCTCTTCGACGGTGAACCCGTGGGGTGGCGTGCAGCCGCGGCCGGGAGCCTGGCCATGGTACTGTTGGCGGGGCTCGATTTCCTGGCGATCCGCGGCGGACTGGGGGCCTCGACGGCCAACGTCTCGAAGGTCTACTTCAGCTCGACGATGTTCCTGAACCACGCGGCGACCAACCCGGTCTTTTCATTCCTCTCGAGCCTGGGCGACCACAATGTGGATTATGCGTCGGAGTATCCCTATTTTGAGGAGTCGGAGCGTGCGTCGCGTTTCGAGGCGCTGCGCGGCAATGGCCCGGTGGCGGCCCCGACGGCCGAACGGGTGCTGACGACCGACCGCCCGAATGTGGCGCTGGTGATCCTGGAGAGCTTCGCCCGCACGGTGATGGATGAGACGGTCGACGGCGAGGCGGTAATGCCCAACATGCAGCGCTGGAAACGGGAGGGCATCTGGTTCGAGAACTTCTTTGCCAACTCCTACCGCACGGACCGGGGCGAGGTGGCGATCATGAGCGGTTTCCCGGCGCAGACCCGGATGTCGATCATGAAGCTCCCGACGAAGAGCCACAATCTTCCGTCGGTGGCGCGGTCGCTGGCCGCGGCGGGCTACGCGACGAGCTTCTCCTACGGCGGCGACCTGAACTTCACGAACCAGTCGTCGTACATGTACGCCACGGGGTGGCAGGAGCTCGTCTGGCAGAAGGATCTGCACTTCGACGCGCAGCCCTCGGACTGGGGTTATGACGATGCGCTGATGTGCGACTGGTTTGCCGACCGGGTGATCTCGCTCGATGCGGCGGGAGGTCCCTTCCTGGCGGGGCTGCTGACGCTGAGCAGCCACAAGCCCTTCGACGTCCCCTACTCGAAATTCGAGGATCCGGTGCTGAACGCCATGGCCTTTTCGGACGAGTGTGTGGGCCGGATGCTCGACCGGCTGAAGGCCTCGCCGGCGTGGAAGAACCTGCTGGTGGTGCTGGTTGCCGACCACGGCTACCCCTACCCGCGGACGCTGACCTACAACGAGCCGCTGCGCCACCGGATCCCGATGATCTGGACGGGCGGAGCCGTTGCTTCGCCGCGTGAGGTGACGACCTACGCCTCGCAGATCGACCTGGCGGCGACGCTGCTCGGACAGCTGGGCCTTCCGCACTCGGATTTCGACTACAGCAAGGATATCTTCGCCCCGGCACCGCCGCGCAAATTTGCCTACTACACCTTCAACGACGGCTTCGGAGTGGTCGATTCGCTCGGGGCCGCGGTGTGGGACGAGACGGGCCGGCAGGTGGTCATGGCGACGAATCCCGACCTGCTCGACGTCGGGCGGACGATGCTCCAGACGACCTATACGGATATCGGCCGGCGCTGAAAATCCCCTGTTTTAGGTATTGCGGCACGGGGGTTGCGCTCGTATATTTGCGGCTGAAAAAATACCTGAATCTATGTATAAATCCGGAGGATACGGCGGCGATGACCGCATGTGCGACCTGGTAGGTGACCGCTATGCGGTGCTGCAGGTGATGAGCCGCTTCGGCATTGCGCTGGGGTTCGGCGACAAGACGATCGCCGAGGTCTGCGCCGACAACGAGGTCGATACGGCGACCTTCCTGGCGGTGGTGAACCTGTTGATGAACTTCGGCAACGGCGAGGAGCTCTCGCGCGAGGTTTCGGTGCGGTCGCTGACCGACTATCTGCACAATTCGCACGGCTATTTTCTGGAGTTCCGGCTGCCGGCCATCCGCCGGAAGCTGATCGAGGCGGTGGATTGCTCGCAGAGCGACGTTTCGTTTGCCATCATGCGCTTTTTTGACGAGTATGTAGCCGAGGTCCAGCGCCACATGAACTACGAGGAGAAGACCGTTTTTCCCTATGTGGAGTCGCTGCTCTCGGGGGAGAAGAATACCTCCTACTCGATGGAGATCTTCCGTCGGCAGCACGACCAGGTGGATGCCAAGCTGCGCGAGCTGAAGAATATCATCATCAAGTACTACCCTTCGGGGAGTACGAACGAACTGAACGGCGTGCTGTTCGACATCTTCACCTGCGAGCAGGAGCTGGCGTCGCACAACGCCGTCGAGGACGAGATCTTTGCCCCGGCTGTGGAGCGGCTGGCGGCGCAGGGGCCCCGGGGCGAGAAACCCGAACCGCTGAGCGCCCGCGAGAAGGAGATCATCGTCTGCGTGGTGAAGGGGATGACCAACAAACAGATCGCCGAGGCGCTCTGCATCTCGGCCCATACGGTCATCACCCACCGCCGGAACATCGCGGCGAAGCTGCAGATCCACTCGGCGGCCGGACTGACGATCTACGCCATCGTAAACAAGCTGGTCGAGCTCTCCGAGATCAAGGAGACGCTGCCCGACCCCTGAATCGGAAAAACCTGAACTTAAACACATACAACCATGACAGCACACGCTTCTGAACCGCATCCCCATCACCACCAGCATACCCATGCCATCACGTCGTTGAACCGGGCCTTTCTGTGGGGTATTTCGCTCAATGCGGGTTTTGTCGCGGTGGAATTTGTCGTCGGCCTGTTCTACGGGTCGATGGGGCTCCTGTCGGATGCCGGACACAACCTTTCCGATGTGGCGAGCCTGCTGCTGGCGATGCTTGCCTTCCGACTGGCGCAGGCACACGCCACGCCGCGCTATACCTACGGTTACAAGAAGAGCACGGTGCTTATTTCGCTGCTGAACTCGGTGATTCTGCTCATCGCCGTGGGGGTTATCATCGCCGAGAGTATCGGCCGGATGCTCCATCCGACGCCCGTCGTGGGCGGGGCGGTGGCCTGGACGGCGGGGATCGGCGTCGTGGTCAACGGCTTTACGGCCTGGCTCTTCATGAAGGATCGCCGACGCGATCTGAACGTACGCGGGGCCTATCTCCACATGGCGGCCGATGCCCTGGTTTCGGTGGGCGTACTGCTGTCGGGAGTGGTGATTTCGTGGACGGGCTGGACGCTGATCGATCCGATTGTCGGACTGGTCGTGGCCGGGGTGATCGTCGTGTCGGTCTGGTCGCTGACGCGTGACAGCCTGCGCCTGTCGCTCGACGGGGTTCCCGCGGGGCTCGATGTTGCGGAGCTTGGCCGGCAGATCTCCTCCGTCGAGGGGGTGCAAGCGGTGCATCACATTCATGTCTGGGCCCTCAGTACGACGGAGAATGCCCTGACGGCCCACGTTGTGGTGACGGACCTGGCGTCGCAGGAGCGCATCAAACACGAGCTCAAGGCACTGCTGCACGAGGCGGGGATTTCGCATGCCACGCTCGAGTTCGAGACTCCGGCCGAGCGGTGTGCCGATCTGAGCGACTGACCGGGCTGTATAGCGGACGGCCCTTCCCGATTGTCCCTTCCCGATTGTCCCTTCCCGATTGTCCCTTCTCCACCTGTTCCTTCTCCACCTGTTCCTTCTCCACCTGTTCCTTCCCGACCGGCCCTTCCCGTTTGTCCTTTCCCGACTGTCCTTTCCCGACCGCATTGTCCTGTCTTCACCCCTGACGGATCCCGAATTGGGCCGATTATGCCCCGCCTCCTCCGACGACATCGTCCCTTTTCCTCCTCTGACGGATCGCTGTCTGTTCTTTTCGGACGTAAAAATTGAAATCGCGATCCGAACAGTTGGGGTCGCGATTGTTTTTGCGGGGAAAGGGTACGATCTTTGCGCTCGGAACAGATGAATTCGAATCGTGTGAGTGACGCAACTTTTTCAGGCCGGTCCGGTGACGGATCGGCCCTTTTTGCCGCCTTTCCGATCCTCTTCGGCATTCTTCCCTTCCCGGGAAGTTCTCGCGGCCTGACGGCCCGCAAAAGGCTCTTCCCGGAGTGTTGCCGGCATCTTCGCCCTGCGGGATTTCCCGTTCAGCCACCCGTTCAGCCACCCGTTTTGCCTCCTCTTTGGTGCATTTCCGGATCGCAGTCCTCTTTTCCCGCTTTACGGAACGGGATCATACCCGCTGCCACCCCAGGGATGACAACGCGCAAGCCGCCGGATCGTCAGCCAGAGACCCTTCAGGGGGCCGTACTTGCGCAGTGCCTCGAGGGCGTACTGCGAACAGGTGGGGGTGAACCGGCACGACGGAGGTGTCAGGGGCGAGATGCAGAGCTGGTAGAAGCGGACCAATAGGATGAGCGGCAGTGCGCAGATCCGCTTAAAGATGCTCGGCAACCGATTCCAGAATCCGTCGGACGGCATGGGAGATGGTTTTTGCGGAGAGGACCTCTTTCGAGGAGTAGATGAGGGCCAGATCGAGGTTCAGCGGGGCTTCGCCGTCGGTCAGGATCTGCTTCTGGAGTCGGTATGCCTCCTTGGTCCGTCGGCGGACGAGATTGCGCTTGTTGGCCCTTTTGTGGAACTTTTTGGGGACGGAGAAGAGTACTTCGACCGAGCGCCGGGTGTCGGGTTCTGCGAACCAGACATACCGGAACGGGAAGATGAATCCGCTCTGCCCCGACTCAAAAAGTCGGCGCACCGCCCCCAGCGAGCGAAGTCTTTCGTTGCGGGATAGCGAGTGCGCGGACATGTTGTTTGTTTTTTTCAGGGGTACGGCCACTATTTGCGGCTTTCGGCGGCGGGAGTACGGCGGACACGGCTCTTTTTGGCGAGCTTATGCTGCTGCGTGCGGATGAACTCCTCCTTCCGGGCGTCGGTGACGAGCTCGACGGGGGATATCTCCTCGCCCTTTTCGACCTTCTGCAGGAAGAGGTCGATGGCCTTGACCATCGAGGGGGCCTCCGGAGTCGGGGCGTTTGCCAGGACGGTCAGACCGGCTTCGAGAGCTGCCTTGAGGGTTCCCTCGCCGAAGACGGCGACGGCCGGGAGACCTTCGTTTCCGAACTTTTCGACCAGTGCCTTCACATCCGACGGGGAGTAGAGAGCCAGCAGGTCATACTCCTCCATCTTCAGGGCCTCGAGATCGCTGGCTACCGTACGGGCCAGGATTACGGGGTCGACCGCCAGTTTGAGTTTGGCGAGTGTTTCGGGGAGTTCGGGTTTGTGGGGTTCGCTCAGGGCGAGGAGGAACTTCTCCTCCTTGTGTTTGATGATGAGCTCGACGAGCGAGGTGAACGAACCGTCGGCGAACGAGATTTTGCGTTTGCGGTAGACGATGTACTTCTGCAGGTAGAGGGCCACGGCCTCGGTCTGGCAGATGTACTTCATGGTTTCCGGCACGGTGATACGGGCCTCTTCGCAGATGTGGAAGAAGCTGTCGACCGTCGTCCGCGAGGTGAATATGACTGCTGTGTGCGTGAGTATCTCGACCCTCTGGGCACGGAACTCCTTCAGGGAGACGCCTTCTACCCGGATGAATGGCTTGTAGGCCACCTCTACCTGGTATTTCTGGGACAATTCGTAGAACGGGGACTTTTCGATTACTGCGGGCCTCGGCTGCGAAACCAGTACACTCTTTACTTTCAAAGTTGCGGATGTTTAGGTTTTTGTCTTTGTAATATCATCTTGCCGCAAGGAGCCATAATAGGCTGATTGGGAAGACTTCCACGGTGCAAAGGTACAAAATCCAGAGCAAAATCGAAATTTTTTTAGAAATAAAGAGATTCAGCGATTCCCGAAGGTACAGGACGGCCGTTATGATCAGTTCGACGGCTCCGACGATGAACCATGCGCCGCCGGTTCCGCGGGGGCAGAGGGCGAAGAGGAGCAGCGTGGGAGAGGTGATGATGACCCCGAGGGCGAAGTAGGTTCTTCGCAGCAGGGAGAGTTGGGCGATGAATGGCTGCGAGAGGGTGACGGCCGCGATGATGCGGATGATCACGGCCTGGAAGATCACCACGCCGCACCAGGCCAGCGTGGCGAGCAGGCTCAGTGCGAGTACGGCTCCGTGAGAGAGGGCCCGGCCGAGTTCGGCGGAGAGGAGCGTGTCGCCGTACTTGACGACGATGACCCCCATGAAGAGCATGCCGATGGCCGTTGTGACGTTCAGGAACCGGGAGAATCCGCTGCTGCCGGGCTCTTCGGCGATGCGTTTGCTGGATGCCGTATCGCGGAAGATGCGGCTCAGGAGCGTCTTGACATCGCCCAGATTGCGGTAGAGGAGCGTGGCGTAGGTGGCGGCCAGCAGCAGGACGAACCCCTGGAAGACGGCGTTGTCGGTGAGCGATTCGCCGACGGGGCGTTCGATTCCGGCGGGCTGTACCGTGCAGGACTCACTGCCGAAGAGGACCGTTGCGGTGGTATCGCGCCAGGGGCCTTTCTGGATGGAATCGGCCTCGTGCGGCCACTCCCCGATCCGGGCGTAGACCAGCGAATCGCCCTGCATGAAGCAGACCGAATCGCCCCGCAGGCGGAGCGTATCGCCCTGCATCCGTGCGGCGGAGTCGGCTCCGGCGGCGAGCGAATCACTCCGTATGGCTCCGAGCGTATCGGCCCGGTTCCGTTGCGGGACCCGATGTTGGCCCGCAGCGGTTGTTGCCGGGCTGCCGTGCAGCGAATCGGCCCCGGCGGAGGTCTGAGCCGGGACGCTGTATGGATGCGTTGCGATCATGCCGCGAAGGTGCGTTTGAGGGTGATCCGGATGGTCGTACCCTTGCCGATCTCCGACTCGATGACGGCGATCTTACCCTGGTGATACTCCTCGACGATGCGTCGCGAGAGGGAGAGGCCGAGTCCCCATCCGCGGGTCTTTGTGGTGAATCCCGGCTCAAAGATCCGCTTCCAGTTGCTCTTGGGGATCCCCTTTCCGGTATCCTTGACGTCGATCATCACGTGTTTGTCGTCCGACGAGATCTTGACCTCGATGGCGCCATGGCCCTGCAGGGCGTCGAGCGAGTTTTTCATGAGATTTTCGACCACCCATTCGAACAGGGCGGCATTGATGTTGGCCTGCACCGGAGCGATGGCCAGACCGTTGTAGTCGAGCGTGACGTTCCGCGGGATCCGCTTGCGGAAGTACATGACCGACTCGCCGACCACCTCGTTGATGTTTTCGGGGGTGAGCGGGGTTTCGGAACCGATCTTCGAGAACCGGTCGGTGATCTTCAGCAGGTGGGCCAGATCCTTGTTCATCTCCTCGACGGCCGTCTGGTCGATATCCTGCGAACGGAGATACTCGATCCACCCGAGCAGCGACGAGGTCGGGGTTCCCAGCTGATGGGCGGTCTCCTTGGCCAGACCGATCCAGACGCGGTTCTGCTCGTCGTGTTTCGACGAACGGAAGGCGATGAATCCCAGGGCGATGAATGCCGTGATGACGAGGATCTGGATGTAGGGGAAGTAGTAGAGCGACTTGAGCAGGGCCGACTTTCCGTAGAAGATCAGCAGGTAGTGCTCCGACGAGAATCGGAAGCGCACGGGAATGGGCTGATTTTCGGAGATGAACTTGTCGAGCTGTTTGCGGAGCCGGTCCGGATGGTCGATGATCTTTTCGGGGACGAGGTGCGAATTGACCACCTCGAGGTTTTCGTTGGTGATGATGAAGGGGATGTTGTTTCCGTTGGACATGATGTCGGCGACCAGCGGGTCCTGGATCGTCCCGAGCACATCGCGGCTGACGCGTTCCATGGCGTGGGCCCAGAGGGCGACGTCGTGCTGCTCCTTTCCCTTGAGTTTTCGGGCCATGTCGTTGGTGTAGAGCAGCGACAGGGCTCCGAGCAGGACGCCGACGATGATGACGACGACCCGGTTCCGGAACGAGAATTTCTGCGCATGGAATTTCATGACCTTTACGGTTTTTGCGGGTGTTTATTTCCGGGCTGTATCCTGCTCCGAGGTGATACGCTTATACTCCGCGGCATCGTTCAGCACCTCGATGGCCCGCTGCACGCCGGAGTCGCCGGGCAGCGAGTGTTCGATGACGCCGGCCTGATAGCCGTGGCGCATCACGATGTCGTTGTTGATCGTCTCCACGACCTGTTCGCGATAGGTTTCCAGATTGGTCTGCGTATCATCCTTCAGCTCGGCCTCGAGCTTTTCGAACCGCTCCTTCAGGTCGGCGAAACGATCCTCCTCGGCGGCCTTTTTCAGGGCCTTGAGGGCCTGTCGCGTATCCGACTCGTAGGGGACTTTCTTGTCCTTCATGAAGGCGGCGAAGTCCGCGTAGTCGTCGTCCGTGATCGAGAAGGTGCGAATGTCGATCTGCTGTCCGGGGTGACGGCGGGTGTACTCGTCGCCGAAATCCTCGATGAATCCCAGGGCGTAGAGCGTCATGGCGAAACGCGAGATGTATTCCGGATCGATGCGTATGTCGGGCATGATTCCGCCGCCGTCATAGACCTTTCTTCCGGCGCGGGTCTTGAACTCCGAGATGAGCGAGTCGGGCACCGTTCGGACGGCCCCCTCCTGCGAGCGGGAGTAGTCGATGGCCTGGATGCAGCGTCCCGAGGGGATGTAGTATTTGGCCGTGGTGAGTTTGAGCATGGTGTTGTACCCCAGCGGGCGGGTCGACTGCACGAGTCCCTTTCCGAAGCTGCGCTGGCCGATGAGCACGGCGCGGTCGAGGTCCTGCAGGGATCCGGCGACGATTTCGGCGGCCGAAGCCGTTCCGCTGTTCACCAGCACGACGAGCGGCAGATCGGGCAGTACGGGTTCCGACTGCGTGCGGTAGACCTGTTTCGAATCTTCGGTGCGGCCCTTAGTGCTGACCACCTCGGTGCCTTTCGGGACGAACAGGCCGACGATCTTGACCGCCTCCTGCATGATTCCGCCGCCGTTCGAGCGGTAGTCGAGCACGAGCCCCTTCAGTTCGCCCTCGCTGCGGAGCCGTTCGATGGCGGCGCGCATCTCCTCGTAACACCCTTCGGTGAAGTCGTTGTGGCGGATGTAACCGATCCCGTCGGCCACCCATCCGGCATAGGGGACCCCGGGGATGGCGATTCGTTCGCGGCGGATGGCTTCGGTCTGCTGCGAGCCGTCGAGGTGTTCGACCGTGACGCGGACCTTGCTGCCGGGCTGCCCCTTCAGCCGCGAGGAGACCTCCTCGGTGGTGAAGCCGCGGGCATCCTTTCCGTCGATGGCGAGGATCTTGTCGCCGATTCGCAGCCCGGCGCGGTCGGCCGGCGAACCCTGATAGGGCTGTGCGATGCGGACGTAATCCTCCTTTTGGCGGATCAGGGCGCCGATTCCGCCGTACTTGCCGGTGGTCAGCAGCTCGAAATCCTGCATGTTTTTCTCGGGGATGTACTCCGTGTAGGGGTCCAGATCGCTCACCATGCCGGCGGCGGCCCCCTCCATGAGTTTGTCGGGATCGACCTTGTCGACATAGTTGAGCGAGAGTTCGCGCATCATGTTGACGGTGATCTCCATGTTGCGGCCGAGCCCGAAGTCGTTTCGGGCGGCGAAGATCGTCAGGGCGACTACGGCCACGGCCGCAGCGGTCACGATCAGCGGGCGGTATTTTCTGTTATTCATCGCGCTTGCACATCTCCAGATACGAATCGAGGCGATACTGCACGCGGGCGACGCTGCGGCGAATCCCCTCGATGCGGATCCATTGTCCGTATTGTGAAACTTTCAGTTCGTCTTCTCCGAGCAGGAGGAGTTTTTTGCCCCAGTTGTCGGCCCGGAAGGTCATCACGCCCTCCTCATCGCTGCGGAGCGAGTATCCTTCCGAACGGAAGGCATTGAGGATCTGCTGGCGGTTTTCGTCGATGTCGCCCTCGACCTGCCGCACGATGAACCCGAATTTGGGATAGAGGGCCGCCAGGACGACGATCACCACCGGCAGCAGCATGCCGCGTGTGGTGTGGAACATCACGTAGAAGGTCTCTCCGACGGTGAGACGGGCGGTCCCGGCCAACTGGTTCAGGTACATGATCACCGCACATAAAACGCACAGTGCGCAGAAATATTTTAACGAACGGATGAAGTATTTCATGGTTTTCGGTATTGGTTGTTTTCGTGTATTATGCCTCTTTCTGCGGGTGGGTCTTCTCGGCGACGGCCTCGGCGACGACCTGCATGAGCCACTTGGGTGTGGACGTCGCGCCGCAGATTCCGACGCTTCCGGCGCCGTCGAACCAGTCGGCGTCGATCTCCGCGGCCTCCTCGACGACATGGGTTCTGGGGTTTGCCCGGCGGCACACCTCCGAGAGGACCTTTCCGTTCGAGGACTTGCGGCCGCAGACGAAGATCACGACATCGAACCGTGCGGCGAACTCCGTGAGATACTGCTCGCGGTTGGCCACCTGGCGGCAGATCGTGTCGTCGATGCGCACCCGGTCGGGATCCGCTGCCCGCCGCTTCATCTCGGCGCCGAGCTCCTCGAAGAGGGCGATGCTCTGGGTGGTCTGCGAGAGGAAGTGGATCGGCCGCGAGAAGTCGATCAGCTGCAGATCCTCGGCCCGTTCGATGACGATCGTCGGGTCGTCGACCTGCCCCGTGAGCCCCACGACCTCGGCATGTCCGCGTTTTCCGAGAATGACGACCTGCCCGCCGACGGGGCGCATCTCCTCGTGGGCCTTCATGACGCGGCGCTGGAGCCGGGCGACGACCGGACAGGTGGCATCGATGACGCGAATCCCCAACTTCCGTGCCTCGGCATAGGTGGTCGGGGGTTCTCCGTGGGCGCGGATGAGGAGCCGGCTGCCGGCGATTTCGGGCATCTCGGCGTGGGTGACGGTCCGCAGTCCGAGCTCTTCGAGGCGCTGCACCTCGATGCGGTTGTGGACGATGTCGCCGAGCGAGTAGACCGTGCCGCCTTCGGCGAGGGCCTCTTCTGCCTGGGTGATGGCGCGGACCACACCGAAGCAGAATCCCGATTTTTCGTCGATTTCGATGCGCATGGCTATTTTCCGTATTTGGGCTGCTGACCGGTGACGCGGGTGAAGAGTTCGAGGAACCACTTCATCTGTTCGTCGACGGTCATGTGACTGTTGTCCAGTACGATGGCATCTTCGGCCTGCCGCAGCGGCGAGACGGTGCGGCTCATGTCGGCCTTGTCTCGTTCGCGGACGTTGCGTTCGATCTCCTCGAGCGAGACCTCCATGCCCTTTTCGCGGAGCTCCCTGTATCGGCGCTGGGCCCGCACCTCAGGGTCGGCCGTCATGAAGAGCTTCAGTTCGGCATCGGGGAAGACGACCGTACCGATGTCGCGGCCGTCCATCACCACGCCGCGCTGACGCCCCATCTCCTGCTGCATGGTCACCAGCTTGTGGCGCACCTGGGGGATGGCGCTGACCTGGCTCACGCAGTTCGAGACCTCGATCGTGCGGATCTTTCCCTCGGCCAGATCGCCGTTGACATAGATGTCGCTGGCGCCGCGTTCGGGGTTGAAGCGGAAGGTGATCGAGATATCGTCCAGGAGTCGTACGACGGCCTCTTCGTCGACCATGCCCGAACGGATAGCGCCGTGTTCGAGGGCGTAGAGGGTTACGGCGCGGTACATGGCGCCGGTGTCGATGAAGATGTAGCCCAGCCGTGCGGCGATGGCCTTGGCGAAGGTGCTTTTGCCGCAGGAGGAGAATCCGTCGACGGCGATTATGATCTTTTTGTTGGTGTTAGTGTCCGACATTGGGGAAGATGTCAAAAAAGGTGGATAATATGGTATAGATGCCCAGCACGCCGATGATGATGCCGGCCACATGGTTGATGGTGAGCATGTGGCGCGGTCGGAAACGGCGGCGGAAGAGGTTGATGACGCAGGCCAGCAGGGTCCACCAGGCGGAGGCTCCGCAGAAGAATCCGGCGATGACGAACAGGGCGCGGAAGAATCCGCCGACGGTATGGTCGGTCATTTCGCCGCTTGAGATTTTGAAGACGGCGAAGAAGGCGAGGATGTAGGGGACCACCATGATGAAGTTGGCGATCGTCAGTCCGAAGATGGAGACGAAATCCTGCCAGAGGGAGGTTTTTCCGGCGCGGTTGCGGCGGATTTGCGGGACGGGGTTCTGGGCGAAGATGAAGACGCCGACGATGACGACGAAGATTCCGCCGATGACCCTCAGGAGGGTGTTGTACTGCTCGATCTGGGTTTGGAGCATCGAGTAGAAGAAGAGGGCGGCCATGGCCATGAATGTGTCGGCACAGGCCACGCCGATGCCCGAGACGATTCCGGAGCGTCTGCTTTTGGAGAGGGTCCGCTGGATGCACAATACGGCTACGGGGCCGACGGTAATGGAAGCTGCGACACCCACGCAGATCCCGCGGAACAGGGTTTCAACGATCTCGAATGCCATATTTCCGGATACAGGGGTTTAGACGACAAAGATACGAAAAAGCGCAATATCCGCGGCAAGAAAAACGAAAAAAGGGAATTTCGGGTTGGTCGTCGGGTCGGAACTGTTGATAAAAAATCGAAAACTTTGGCTTTGGGATTGCATATCGAGGGGATAAAGCCGTTATTTTTGCAAAAACCAAATCTTCCGAAGGATATGGCAGAGATGAAACAATTCGGTATTGACCTCGATCTGGACGATGAGGTGGCCCAGGGCAACTATTCGAACCTGGCGATCATTTCGCACTCCACCTCGGAATTCATCATTGATTTTGCGACGGTGCTTCCCGGCGTGCAGAAGGCGCGCGTCAAGAGTCGCATCATCCTCACGCCGGAACATGCCAAGCGGCTGCTTCGTTCGTTGCAGGACAACATCGTGCGTTACGAGAGCAACGTGGGCAAGATCGAAATTCCGACTCCGAATCCGATACCCGATACGGGGCCCAAGATGGGAGAGGCCTGACGAAAACGTCCGGAACCTGTTCAGGTTCCGGACGTCTCTTTTTTCCGGGGGGCGGGATCTTCGTGCTGCCGGGTCGGGAGCGGGTCAGAGGCAGCCCGGGGCGGATTGTGCCCGGGTCGGGGCGGATTGGGCGCGGGTTAGAGGGCCTCGGCCACGACGTAGGTGCTGCCGCCGATGAAGATCATGTCGTCGGGCGCGGCCAGTTCGCGGGCCCGCCGTACGGCATCGGCCACCTGCTCGACGGTTTCGCCCTGCAGGCCGTAGATGGCGGCCTTGGCGGTCAGGTCGGCAGCCGGCAGAGCCCGTTCCGAACGGGCCTGGGTGAAGATATAGTGGGCTTCGCGCGGGAGCAGCGGCAGAATGTGGGCCAGATCCTTGTCGCGGACGAATCCCATGACGCAGTAGAGCTCCTTGTGGGGCGTCGCCTTGAGCTGTTCGGCCACCCAGGCGATTCCGTGGGCGTTGTGTCCCGTGTCGCAGATCGTCAGCGGGGCGTCGCCGATCTTCTGCCAGCGGCCCATCAGCGAGGTGTTGGCTGCGGCGTTGCGCATGCCCTCGAGATAGGCGCGGCGCGAGATGGTCAGCGGGGTCTCCTCGTGGAGGAAGTCGACGGCGGCCGAGGCGGTGACGATGTTGCGGCACTGGTAGTCGCCCTGCAGGTCGAGTTCGGCATCGAACTCCTGGTTGTCGCGGTTTCGGCGCAGGCGGAAGCACTGCCGGTCGCCTTCGCGGTGGTGCTCCTCGCAGGAGAACTCCTGTTCGGCATAGATGACGCGCGACTTGTTGGCGGCGGCCACCTGTTCGAAGACCTCGTTGTAGCGCGGGTCGGCCTCGCCGATGATGACCGGGATGCTCTTCTTGATGATGCCGGCCTTTTCGCGGGCGATCTTCTGGAGCGTATCGCCGAGCAGGGCGGTGTGTTCGAGTCCGATGTTGGTGATGACGCTCAGGATCGGGACGATGATGTTCGTGGCATCGAGGCGGCCGCCGAGGCCGGTTTCGATGACGGCGACCTCGACATCGCTCTGGGCGAAGTAGTCGAAGGCCATGGCGGCGGTCATTTCGAAGAACGAGAGTTCGAGTTCGACCATCTTGTCGTGGTGCTTGTCGACGAAGTTGACGACCTTCTGTTTGGGGATCATCTCGCCGTCGACGCGGATCCGTTCGCGGAAGTCGACCAGATGGGGTGAGGTGAAGAGTCCGGTTCGGTATCCGGCCTGCTGCAGGACGGAGGCGATGATGTGAGCCACGGAGCCTTTGCCGTTGGTTCCGGCGACATGGATCGTGAAGAAGTTCCGCTGGGGGTTTCCGATGTGCCGGCAGAATGCGGAGATTCGCTCCAATCCCGGCTTGTAACCCGTCGCGCCCTGGGTTTCGAAGGCGGGCAACGATTGGAAGAGGAATTCGAGAGTCTGGTTATAGTTCATGACAGCAAAAGGTTTTTATTTCACAAGATAGTTTCGCCGTTTGATCCGGTAGGCCACGAAGTAGAGTACCGAGAGCAGCAGGACGTATTCCGCGATGCGCGCCACGTAGTCGCCGTAGCGCGTATAGAAGGTCATCTGGGAGTTGAGGGGCACCTCGGCCGAGAGGACGCCGCGTTCTTCCCAGCCCATCGTCTGGCCCACGTCGCCCAGCGGGGAGATGAATCCCGACTGACCGGTGTTTGCCGACCGGGCGATGGCGCGGCGGTGTTCGATGGCGCGCAGGCGCGAGATCGAGAAGAGGTGGCGGTACCCGGGGGTATCGCCCCACCAGCCGTCGTTCGAGACGATGGCCATGAACTGGGCGCCGCGGCGGACGAAGTCGCCGTAGAAGTCGCCGTAGAGCCCCTCGTAACAGATGGCGGGGCCGACGCTCACGCCGTCGTGATCGAAGGCGGTGCCGTGCTGACCCTTGCCGATCTGGCCGACGACGCCGCCCAGGTCGATGACCAGGAAGCGCAGCACGTCGAAGACCCACGTCGGGGTGTTTTCGACGCCGATGACGAGCCGACCCTTGTGGTGCAGCTGCATGCGGCCGGTCGAATCGAGCCCCACGGCCGAGTTGAAGACGTCGTAATAGCCGTTTCCGAACCGGTCGCGGCGGGCCGTTTCGGTCTGAGCTCCGGCGGCGTAGTGGCGCAGGGTGTTGGCTCCGGTGACGAGCAGGGCTCCGGGATGGTTCCGACGGAGCGAATCGCGCAGCTGCTGCCAGAAGAGACCGGCCTCATCGCCTGCTCCCCAGGGGTAGTCGCTCAGGAGGGGTTCGTTGTAGTATCCCGGGACGGCGGTTTCGGGGAGCAGGATGAATTGAGCGTCGCCGGGGACTTCGCCCAGCAGCTGGAGGATATTCTGCTCCTGCCATTCGCTGTCGCCGTGGAACTTGTCGTAGCAGTCGACATTGGGCTGGATGATGCTGACGCGGACCGCACCTTCGCCGGGCTGTTTCCAGCAGCCGCGGACGACCGCCGAGAGGATCATCGGCAGGGCGATGGCCGCCCAGACGCTCCCCCACTTGCGGAGGTTTCGGCGGGCCTTCCAGGCCTCGAAGAGGAGGATGTTGACCACCAGCACCCAGAGCGAGCCGCCGAATACGCCGGTGTATTCATACCACTGCACGGCCCAGACTTCGTGCGAGAAGCCGTTTCCGAGGATGAGCCACGGCCAGGAGAAGTCGCCGACGGTGTACCAGTACTCGGTGGTGATCCATGCGGCGACGAGCGTGACGTATGCCAGTGCCTTGTGGGCCCGTTTCGAGACGGTATGGAAAAGCATGAATGCGATCAGGTTGAGGGTGGTCGAGGCGAGCGTGGCGGCCACGGGCCCGACGGGCGTTGCGTACCAGATCCACCAGACGGTCAGCGCGTTCCACAGGACGAACGCCAGGGTTGCCCACCCGAACATGCGCCACCAGTCGCGGCGCGAGGGGCCGTATGAGTCGCTGATCCACAGCAGGGGTACGAAACCCGCAAAGAGCGTCATGCCCGAGAGTCCGAGCCAACCCGGAGCGAGCAGGATGGCCGAAAGGATTACCGCTGCAAATTTGCGCAACATGGAAGGTGATTTTTATGACCGTAAAAGTAGTCAAACGCGCGCATATTTCAAAATATTTCCTACATTTGTCGTACAACGAACCAAACTGTCTGAACAATGAAGAGATACCTTGTTTTGTGGTGCGCCGCGGTGGGGCTTCTGCTGAGTGCGTGCCGCGGTACGGAGGGGTACCGGATCGAGGATGGAATTCTCGTAACGGAAGTTCCCGAACGCGAAGCGGGCCAACAGTCGGTGCTGGGGCTGCGGTGCGAACCGATGGATACGGTCCGCGTGGGCTTCATCGGGCTGGGCATGCGCGGGCCGGGGGCGGTCGAGCGCTTCACCCACCTCGACGGCGTGTCGATCCGGGCCTTGTGCGACCTCTACCCCGAGCGGGTCGACAGTGCGCAGGCCATCCTGACGCGGCGCGGTCTTCCGGCGGCGGCCTCCTACAGCGGGGATGAAGGGTGGAAGGCGCTCTGCGAGCGAGAGGATCTGGATCTGGTCTATATCTGCACGCCGTGGCAGCTGCATGTTCCGATGGCGGTCTACGCCATGGAGCAGGGCAAGCACGTGGCGGTGGAGGTTCCGGCGGCCACGTCGCTCGAGGAGTGCTGGCAACTGGTCAACACGGCCGAGAAGAGCCGCCGCCACTGCATGATGCTCGAGAACTGCGTCTACGACTTTTTCGAGCTGACGACGCTCAACATGGCCCAGCAGGGGCTTTTCGGGGAGCTACTCCACGCCGAGGGGTCTTATATCCACAACCTTGAGCCCTTCTGGGACTACTACCAGGGGAACTGGCGGCTGTCGTTCGACCAGCAGCACCGGGGCGATGTCTACGCCACCCACGGACTGGGTCCGGCCTGCCAACTGCTTGATATCCATCGCGGTGATCGGATGAACTACCTGGTCTCGATGGATACGCCGTCGGTCAACGGGCTGGCGATTGCGCGGGAGAAGATGGGGGCCGACCGCTTTGCCAACGGCGACCATACGCTGACGCTGATCAAGACCGAACGGGGCCGTACGATCCTGCTCGAACATAACGTCTATACGCCGCGTCCCTACAGCCGGATGTACCAGGTGACCGGGACGAAGGGTTTTGCCAACAAGTATCCGATCGAGGGCTATGCCTTCGAGCCGGAGCAGCTGACGGCTTCGGAGGTTCCGGACCACGAGAACCTGAGTGCGCACAGTTTCGTGCCGGAGGAGGTTCGTAAGGCGCTGATGGAGCGATACAAGCATCCGATCACGAAGGAGCTGGAGGCGAAGGCCCGGGAGGTTGGCGGCCATGGCGGGATGGACTTTATCATGGACTACCGGCTGATCTACTGCCTGCGCAACGGCTTGCCGTTGGATCAGGATGTCTACGATGCGGCCGAATGGTCGTGTATCGGGGCGCTGACGGCACTGTCGCTCGAGCACAACAGCATGCCGGTAGCGATTCCGGACTTCACGCGGGGCGACTGGAACCGGATCCAGGGCTATCGTCATGCCCTGTTGGAGAAGTAGCGGGAAGATCCGGTCTGCCTTCGACCCGCTTCTGCCCTGCCTCTGATCCGCTTCCGATTTGCCTCCGCTGACCGAGACAGCCTTACCAACAACGGGCGCAGCATCTTCTTCCGAATGCTGCGCCCGCTTGTTTCGTGGATTGGAAACCGTTCTCCCCTTTCCTTGTGCCGAGACCGACAGGAAGTTTCAACGGTTGTCGGCCACGATACCGATCCCCAGCTTTTCGTTCCAGAGCCAGATTCGCGTTCCTTCGCTCTTCAGGGCCTGAAATTCGGCGGTGCCGGCCGTCAGCGGAATCCCCACCCCTTCGTATCGTACCGTGACGGCGGCCCCGACCTGCGGACGGGCCGAGAAGGTACAGTTCAATACGCTGATCTGCTCCGTATCCTGAATGCGGAGCGTGGTCCCTTCGCTGTCGCGGACGAGCTGATCCTCCGTTCGTTGGAAGATCCGCACCGGGGTTCCGCCTCCGTAGATGCCGTATTGGACGGCGGAGGCAAGGAAGGCTTCACAGGCGGGAGAGTTCGAGCCCATGTCGCCGTTGTTGGCGCAGGCCGTCGGAAGGCTTGCGACGAGGACGATTCCGAAGAGTTGCGCGAGGATATGGAGGATGGATCGTTTCATGTTCGATGCAGACTGTTTTATTTTACCGTGATGTATTTCGTGATGATTTCGGTGTGGCCGGAGGTCGAGATGTGCAGTTCGACTTCATGCTCTCCGGCGGGGAGTCGGACGCTGTTTTGGCTTACGGCCTCTCCGTCGATAAACCACTCCTGGCGGGCACCGTCCGGGATGTTGACGGCTTTCAGCAGTACCGGCGTGTCGGTCTCGTACTCCGCCTGCAGGGCCATGCCGGTAAAGCGTCCCAGAGGCTCGGCCGTTGAGAAGTAGACCATCCTGTATTTTGATTCGGCTCCGTCGGATTCGGTGATCCGGACGGCGTATTCCGACCGGGGCGACAATCCGTCGATATCGATCTGCGGCGTTTCCACGCTGCGGGATCCGGCGTAGAAGGCCGTCTCCATCGGGCGCCACTCCACCGTCCAGCGGGTTGCGTCGGAGCTGCTCCAGTCGATGTAGACCGAGTTCTGGAACGGTTGTACGGAGACCTCGAAATCGGCATCACCGCGATCCATCTCCTCCAACTGTTGCAGCGTCAGATCAAGCCGTGTTGTTCCCGCCCCGATCCGTGCGGCGACAGCCTGTGCGGGATACCCCTCTCCGCGAAGCTGCAGCGAATAACTCCCTTCTGACACCTCGTTTTCGCCACTGGCGAAGCACCCCTCTTCATCGCTCGTGAAGGAGGCCAGACACTCACCGGACTGGTCGCTCAGTTCGATGCGGACCCCTTCCAGCGGACTCTTCGCGCTGTTCCAGACGCGGCCGCGCAGCAGCGTCCCCTCCACGACCGAGAGCTGGAATCCGGCAGAGGCACCCGTCGAGGGGGCGGTGACCCGAATGGTCGTCTCGCCGCTCTTCAGACAGGTAACCGTTCCGCTCCGGGCATCGATCGTGGCCACGGCTTCGTTGTCGCTGCTCCACTCCAGATCGCCGGAGGCCCCTTCGGGCGAGATCACGGCCCGCATCTGCACCGTATCTCCGACGATGGCCCGTTCGCGGCCCTCGATGCGGAGCTCTTCGATGCTGCCGGCGGCCATGCGCACCGAGAAGCGGATGGTTCCGTCCGTCGTTTCGGTGATGTCGTACACCTCGGCGGGGAGCGGGGCTCCGGACCAGCTGCGGGCTGCCGGACGGCTCGAGGCCGAGAATTCGCGGTTGCCGGTCTGGCCGGGATAGGGCATGAAGGCTTCGTACCCCTCTCCCGAATCGGGTCGGGCCGTGATCAGACGTAGACAGGGGTGGGCCGCGATGTTGTTGGGAATGTTGTAGATCCAGCGGTCGAGAGCCGTGTAGCCTTCGACCAGCCGTTGGGAGCGGTCGACGTGGTAGATCAGCAGCCCGTGCCCCTTGAGGGCCTGGTCCCACCCCGTCAGTTGGCGGTTCTCCAGGAGGAAGAACTCCCCCTCCGTGTCGGTTCTGATCAGACAGGCCTCGTTCTCCTGGATCGGCTGCAGCGTGTAATCGCCCGATCGACTCAGTACGGTCGGGGTGAGCCATCCTGCCAGCATGCGCTCCACGGCCGTCAGGGCGGGCGGGATCCGTCCGCCGTCGTTCAGACTGCCGCGGCACATGAGCGACCAGTTGAAGATGCCGCTGCCCGTTCCGGAGTCGCTGCCGTCGGTATCGTAAAAGTCGGGCCATCCGAGGACGTGGCCGAATTCGTGGCAGAAGGTTCCGATGCCGGCCATGCGGCTGTCAAACCCTTCCGAGCCGCTCAGTTCCGAGGTGCAGGCATAGACGCAGAGCGTCTTCCCGTTGAAGGTTTCGCCCGAGTTGGATACTTCGCCCCGATGGGGCCAGACGGTGTTCGAACCGCCGCCTTCGGATTCGTTGTATCCGGCATAATAGACGAAGACGTTGTCAATTTTCCCGTCATTGTCGAGATCATACTGCGCGAAGTCAACCCCGGCTGCAGCGGCCTTGCGGCAGGCATCGACAATCATCTTTTCGGCGTTGGGATCCCTATAGTCCGTGTTGGCGCCGTAATAGGCGACGGGGTGGTCCAGCGTGAATGGGCCGACGACATCGAAGGTCGGACGGAACCGTTCTCCGGAGTTCTGGAGATAGTAGTCGCGGGCGCTTCCGATGGCGCCGTTGTCGCTGTAACCCTTTTCGTTGAGCATGCGTTCAAAGGCGCGCTGCGGGCCGGATGTGGTGAAGGTCACGTCGCTGAAATTGACCAGGATAACCAGCGACCGTACGTCTCCGGTCGTGGGGAACCCCGTCTCCAGACCGGCACGGGTTTGACTTTGCGGGGTGCGGAACCGGGCCGATGCAGCGATTCCGCGGGGGAGCGTTGCCAGCAGGCGGAGCTCTTCGGCGGTTCGGCGGTTGCGGGCGGATACCCGGACGGCACTGCGAACGGGGTGTCCCTGAGAGTCAGTCAGGTAATAATAGAATCCGTCGGGCCCCTGAACGACGGGATAGCCGTCGATCGTCGTTTCGTAATGAAACTGTGCATCTCCATGGATCTGCACCGGCAGGGAGGATCCGTCCGGCAGCCTGACGGTAGCCGTATTGGGTTGTGCCGTAGTTGGTTGAACGGTTAACAGCATTGCAGAGAGAAGGCCGATGACAAGCCGTGCGGGGCTGACAGTTCGAATCATAGTATTGGATTTGTGGGTGGCATTCGTGTCTTGATTCGAGTTTAAATGTATGAAAAAAATATAAAAAGGCGGAATTTTGCAAGAAAAAAATTTGTTTAATGGTTGGTTTTGCATAAATTTGTTTTCGTTTTATTGGTTTAATGTTATATTATAAACTGATAAAATATATTTAATCTTTGCCTCTTTTAATCAAACACCTCATATAATCTTTTATTAACTATGGATAGATTGTACCCAAAACCCAGGAGAGCGAGGTGTCGAGCGACAACCCGTCTCTCCCTGTACGGCTTTGTGCTTTGGTCGGCGGTCGGCCTGCTGATGGCCCCGTCGTGTACAACCGCGGAATCGGATGTGGCGGATTTCGATTCGAAACTCCGCATTACGTTGGCACCGAGTATCATGACTCGTGTATCCGGAACCGCTTTTGATCAGGGAGACGCCATCGGATTGACTGTTGTTCCATGGGAGAACGGCGCAGAACAGCCTCTTTCGGGTGTCCGTTGGGAGGATAACGTGAAGTTTGAATATCGTGACGGTCGTTTCATTGCGACGGCTACGGCCTATTTCCCGGATGCGACGACCCCCAATACATTCTATGCCTACTATCCCTATGATGCGGTTGGTTTTGATGCAGGTTCCTCGACGCTTGCAGTCGGGGTGGCTGTGGACCAACGGGATGCGCAGGCCCGAATGACCTCAGACCGGCTGGTAGCCGTTGCCCGTGAGGTAATACCCGACGGAGAGGCCGTTCCAGTCTCTTTTCGCCATGTGCTGAGCCAGATGCTGATTCAGGTGAAGGCGGGTGAAGGGGTTACGGCCGATGAGTTGCTTGATGTGGATGTACAGCTGAAATCATTCTCAACGACAGCGCGTTATGATGTTGATGCAGGACAGATCGATCAGCTTTCCGATGTGTCCGACATCCAGCCTTTCGGACATCTGTCGAAGGCGAGTGACGGCATGCTTTCGGGGCTTTCGGCCATCGTGGTTCCTCAGACCCGCCTGGCTGGTGAATCGGTTCTCTATTTTACATTCCGGGGGAAGACATTGGCCTATAAACCGGGTTCGGACTTTACGTTCGAATCGGGTCGAAGTCATCTCTTTACCGCAACGATCGGAATGACATCCCAGGGTCCGACACTTTGTGTGAGCACCCAGATTGCAGAGTGGCAGGAAGGGGACGTCATCGTGGGTGATGCCAATCGTCCCGAACCGTCGGGTGAGACGGTTCTCGATGCCGACGGAAACGAGTATTCGGTAGTCGAAATCGCGGGAAAACGATGGTTGACCTCCAACCTCCGCACGACGCATTACAACGATGGAACGGAGATTCCTGTCGTCGAGGGCGGTACGGACGAGTGGATGGCACTGACCACGCCGGCGGCCTGCGCCCCGGAGAACAACGCCGACTACCGCGACCGTTACGGTCTGCTTTACAACTTCTATGCGGTCGAGCCGGGCAACCTCTGCCCGAAGGGGTGGAAGGTCCCCTCGCGCGAGGAGCTGGAGACGCTGCCCTTCTCCACGATGAAGGGGAGTTATTCGCTGATGGCGCCCGACGAAAACTGGAGCAGTATGTATGAACCGACCAATACGACCGGATTCAGCGCCCTGCCGGCGGGCATGCTGTTCGACAACAGCTGGTTGTTCGGCGACGCCTATTTTTGGAGCTCCACCTTCGACGATACGCAGAGCTCCCCGGCATCCTACCTCTATCTGAGCATGTACTCCTATATGGATACCCATTACAAGCGGGTCGCCATGTCGGTTCGGTGTGTGGAGGATGAGTCAGCCGTCGAACCGGAACCGGATCCGGCTCCGACCTCGGTGACGGATGTCGACGGCAACGAGTATCCCGTTGTCGAGATCGGAGGTTTGACATGGATGGCGGCCAATCTGAGGACGCTCCACCTGACGGACGGCACGGAGATTCCGATAGCCCTGGGCAACGATATGTCGTGGGACGAGAAGACTTCGCCGGCGGCCTGCGATTTCATGGACGATCCGGATAACCGTCCGACCTACGGCCTTCTCTACAATTACTATACGGTCGATACGGGCAAACTTTGTCCCGAGGGTTGGAGCCTTCCCGACTGGGATCAGACGCAGTCGCTGCTTGACGCCGTGCCCTCGGCCGCGGATCTGATGGCCCCCGACAGCCGGTGGGATTATTACAATCCGACCAATGCTTCGGGCTTCGGGGCGCTGCCCGGAGGCATCGCTTCCTACTACTACTGGTATATGACGGAAGCCGGGTTCTGGACCTCCTACAAGAGCGGCGACACGCCCTATTACCTGTATCTGAGCAATTTGCCCTATATCGACTCTTATTACATGACCTCGGGCATGTATGTTCGTTGTGTAAAAGTCAACTAAAAACGATCGGTTTATGAAACGACATAACAACTATCAGCGGCTGTTTGCCCTTGCGGGTGCAGGCGCACTGCTTGTCGGTGTGACGGCATGCGGTGACGGTTCGGACAATTCGACAGAGCCTGTCGCGGCCGAGCCGATCCGCATCGAAGGGAAGATGGTCTCGTGGGACGGTTCAACCGCCGGGGATCGCTTTGAGGAGGGGGCCACTCTGGGCCTATATGCCGTCGAGGGCTCTTTCACGGCCGATGCACCCCGGTATATTGACAATGCCCGACTGACCTGCACGGGTCAACTGTTCGAAGGGCCCTCCACCCTGACGTATCAGGATACGGAGAGCACCTTTGTGGCCTATGCGCCCTATGCCGCGCAGATGCTCGCCTTCGGGACGACCGTGGCGGCCGTCTCCGTGGCGGAGGATCAGTCGGATGCTGCGCGCTTTGCCGCGTCCGACCTGATGGTGGCGACGGCACGGGTTGAGGCCGGCAGGCAGGGAGCGGTCGAGATGGATTTCCAGCGGCAGTTCTCGTGCATCGATCTCTCCTTTGCCGGAGCGGACGGAGAGACGCTGTCCGGATGGGCGGATGCCCGGGTGACGATGCTTCTCCGGACTTCGGCGGAGGTGGATTTCGCCGAGGGGCGTGTGACGGCTTCGTCGAATCCCCGGGAGATACGGCCCTACGGAACGCTGACCTCCGACGGTGAACGGCTCTCCGGACTGTCGCTGATTGCGGTTCCGCAGCGGATCGAGGCCACGGATGAGGTGATCCGTCTCCAGCTCGGGAACTCGACGAACGCCTACTCGTTGGGCGAGGCGCTGGAGCTCCGCTCGGGCAAACGCTACGAGGTGGCCGTGACGGTCGAGGGACCGACGATCTCGGTGACGGTCACCGAACGGGACTGGACGGACGGCCTGACGATCGACGAGACGGTCGAGCCGGGGGACGACATGCCCGGGAACGTGACGGACATTGAGGGCAACAGCTATCCGGTGGTCAAGATCGGGACGCAGTACTGGATGGCCGAGAATCTGCGTACCACGAAGCTGAACGACGGCACCCCGATTACGTGCATCGAGGATGCGACGGTCTGGGGCGAGAACGCCGCCGACAAGACGGTCGCCTACTGCTACCAGAACAACGACCCGGCGCAGATTGCCGGTTTCGGACTGTTGTATAACTATTATGCGGTGGCGACCGGACAGCTGTGTCCGGAGGGTTGGCACGTGCCGTCGGTCGAGGAGATTCAGATGATGATCGAGCTCCTGGGCGGCGAGGACGTGGCCGGAGACAAGCTGAAGAGCACCTCCGGCTGGAAGTACAAGGGCGATGAGAACCCGGCCTACCAGGGAACAAACAGCAGCGGTTTCAACGGCCTTCCCGGCGGTTCGCGCGAGGACGACGGAACCTACTGGAACTTCGAGTCCTACGGTTACTGGTGGAGCAGTACGGCGGTGAACGCCTCGCAGGCCAACGGCTTCTATCTCTACTACAACCGTCCGACCGTGCTGATTACCTCGCCGCAACAGCGCACCGGATATTCGGTCCGCTGCATCCGTTACCGAAATTAAACCTATGACCAAGATGAAGAGAATCCATCAAATAGTTTGCAGCGGGAGCCTCAGTCTGCTCCTGCTTGCCGGCGGATGTCAGACGAACGAGGAGTCGTCGGCTCCGGATGTTGCACCCGGCCGGATTGCCGTCCGCCCGTTGGCCGCGAGCGGTCAGACGGACGTTGCGCCCGAATCGTTCGGTCTTTACGTCGTTCAGAAGGAGGCTGCGGGGGCGGAGGCGCTCGCCGGCGAACGGCTCTTCTCGAACGTGGCATTTGCCCGTTCGGGGGATCTCTACCTCTCGACGCCGGAGATCACCTTCCCGGCGGGCGGCGGGAGCCGGTTCGATCTGTATGCCTACGCTCCATATCGTGAGACGGCCCTCGAGGCGGGTTCGGTTGAACTTTCGTTGGCGCTTGCCGCCGACCAGCGGGGCGATGCCGACTTTGCGGACTGCGACCTGCTGCTGGGCAAGGTGACCGATTATGAGGCCGTCGGGGGGAGTGTGCCGATGGAGTTCACCCATGCGATGAGCCGTGTGGACATCGCCCTGAAGGCCGGTTACGGCTATACGGCGGACGACCTTGCCGCGGCGCAGGTCACCCTGCAGGGGATCCGGACCGAGGGGGCCTGCTCCTTCGAGACGGGTAGCTGCACCGTTTCCGGTGCGGCCGTCGACGTGACGCCGCATGGCGAACTGACGTTGCAGGACGGTCTCCTGACGGGGCTCTCCGCGATCGTCATTCCGCAGCGGATCGCCGCCGGAACGACGTTCGTTTCGATCCTCGCGGGCGACGAACGGTTCGACTATCGTCCCTCCTCGGAGCTGGATCTGCAGGGGGGTCGGCGAGCCGTGCTGACCCTCACCCTGAGCCAGTCGTTCGAGGGGGTCACCGTGCAGACCGACGTCACGGTCACCGACTGGGTGCCGGGCGGCGATGAGTCACTGAACGGCGACGAGATCCTGCCTCCGTCGGGGACGAGCGTGGAGGATGGCGACGGCAACAGTTACGGCATTCTGCACATCGGCCGTCAGTACTGGATGGATGCCAACCTGCGGACGACCCGCTACAACGACGGCACGCCGATCCAGCAGATTTCCGACGGCACGGTCTGGATGGCATCCGAAGAGGGGGCTTGCTGCGCGTACGGGAACGACCCGGCGAACGGCGAACGCTACGGCCTGCTCTATAACCGGGCGGCGGTCCGTACGCACAAGCTCTGCCCCGAGGGGTGGCATGTTCCGACCGTTGAGGATTGGGATGCGCTGGGAGCCGCCCTGGGTGGCACCCAGAACGATTTTGGTTCGTGGCTCGGCGTGGCTCCGCAGCTGAAGGCCCTCCAGGGATGGCCCGACGGCGAGTCGGCAACCAACGAGACGGGCTTCGGAGGACTTCCGGGCGGTTCGCTGCGGGCGGATCCGAACGACCCCACGGTGGCGAAATTCTATTATGCCGGGACGAACGGCTACTGGTGGAGCGACAGTGACTTCTCCGCCGAGATGACCTACTATTACGGCCTGCGGACGCAGGGCGATGCGCTGGATCAGTATGTCGGAGACCGTCACAGCGGGCTTTCGGTTCGCTGCGTGCACGATTTTTAATCTTCAAACGGAACAGTTATGAAAACGAATATAGCGATTTATGCAGCCTGTGTCGCCCTGCTGGCCGGAGCGGCCGGATGCGACGGAACGGACGATGCGACGGGGCGTCCCGATGTCTCCGGGGAGTTGGAACTGCGTTTCGAACCGACGATCGTCCCCTGTACGCGGGCGACGGATACGGCCTTCGAGGAGGGGGATGCCGTCGGTCTGTATTGTGTCGAGTCGACCTCCGATCCGCAGGCGGCCCTCGTCGGAACGCGGTATATCAACAACAAGGAGCTGGTCATGACGATGGGCACCCTCACCGGATCCACCCCTTGTTTCTGGCCGACGGAGTATACGGGGGCCTCGGATTTCTACGCCTATTTCCCGTACGACGAAAAGGGGCTGAGTGCCGACAAGTCGAGTTACGAGATCTCCGTGGCGATTGATCAGCGGGACGACGAGGCCTTCCGCACGAGCGACCGCATGCTGGCCCGTGCGCCGCAGACGGCCCGTACGGAGCAGGCGATCCGGCTCGATTTCAAGCGGCTGATGTCCCGCCTCGACTTCGAACTGAAACCCGGTACGGGCTATAGCGATCCGTCCGGGCTGCTCGGGGCGCAGGTCCGCGTCATGAATGTGGCGCAGGTGGCGCAGGTCGATTTTGCGAGCGGCGAGGTGTCGCAACCCTCGATTGCGGTGAATATCGAGCCCCACGGCACGTTCCGCACGACGGAGGATCGGGCCGTCGGCGTCGTGGCCATCATTCCGCCGCAGGAGGTCGCAGCCCGCTCCTATCTGTTCAACGTCCGGATCGGCACGCGCAACTTCCGCTGCACGACGGAGCGCGATCTGACCTTCGAGCCGGGGAAGCGCTACACCTTTACGCTGACGATCAACCGTACGTCCCAGGGCGAGGAGGTTGCCCTCATGCCGGTGATCGAGGATTGGACGACGGGCTCTTCGTCGGACGAGACGCTCGTGGAGATCGATCCGGACGAGGATGCGCGGGTAGTCCGGGATATCGACGGCAACGAGTATCCCGTCGTACGCATCGGTTCGCAGCAGTGGCTGGGGGCCAATCTGCGGGTGCGGAACTTCAACGACGGATCGCCCATCGCCTGGCTGGAGGATCAGGATGCCTGGGCGGCCTGCGAGAACTCCGAGGAGCCGGCCTGCTGCATGTATGAGAACGATCCGGCGAACGGCGAGCGCTACGGCCTGCTCTACAACTGGCATGCGGCCCATACGGGCAAGCTCTGCCCCGAGGGGTGGCACGTGCCTTCGGTGGCCGAGTGGGAGGTGCTGAACACCTACCTGGGAGGCAATGCCGGTGCGGTACTGAAGTCGACTGAGGGCTGGTGTGATACGTGGGGCGATTCGCTGCCGGAGTATCAGGGCACCGATGCCTACGGTTTTACGGCCCTGCCGGGCGGAGCCCGCAAGTGGAACGGCTTCGAGACGCTGGGAGCCAAGGCGACCTGGTGGACGACGAATACGGCCTCACTGTCGCCATTGTCGGCACCTTATGCACGACTCGACGCCACGGATCAGGCGCTGACGACGGGCAGTTCGTGGGGCAAGGAGACCGGTTGCTCGGTACGCTGCGTAAAGGATTAATCAGAAAAACGAGAAAACAATGAAAAACGGACTTATACTATGTTGGGTCGGTCTGCTGGCGTTGGCGACCGGCTGTTCCCGGGAAGAAGAGTCGTTGATGGACGGGCGTCCGACACTCAGCCTGACAACGCGTGTCGAGGCAGCCACCCGGGCTACGGATCTTGCCTTTGAACAGGGAGATCAGTTCGGACTGGTCGTACTGAACCGTACGGGGGACGAGGTCCCGTCGCTTGATGGGGTGCGCTATTTCAACAACGGGCTCTGTACGCAGACGGCCGAGGGGGTCGAGATGTCGACGGTGAAGTATCCCGAGCAGGCGGTCGATCTCTATGCCTATTACCCCTACCGGGAGGATTTCACCCAGGGACGGAGCTTTGTCTTCACTGTGGAGCCGGATCAGAGCGTCGGACGGAACTATACGAACAGCGATCTGATGAGTGCCGTGCGGCAGAATGTCTCGCCGACGGATGATCCGGTGGTTTTGACCTTTGCCCATCGCATGTCGCGTCTCGACGTGGTGCTGCAGCCCGGCGAAGGCTTTACCTCGGCGGATGAGCTGGCCGGTGCGACGGTTACGGTGAAGCAGGTGCTGAGTTCGTGCGAATTCGATCTGGGCAGTGGTCTGACTAGCCGGGCCGACACGCCTGTCGACATGATCCCCTCCGGCAACGGAGCTGTCGTGGCGGGCAATGCGACCGAACCGATGCGGCTGCTTGTCGTTCCGCAGACGCTCCCGGCGGGAGAGACGCTGTTCGAGATTGCGCTCGAGGGCGAAACATTTCTGTATGTTCCCGACAGCGAGCTTTTGCTGGAAGGGGGCCGCTTCTACCGGTTCGAGATCCGTCTGAACCGCGCCGCGGCATCGACAACCTCGGCACGGATCTCGTCCATGCCCATGTAGGTTGCCCTTTCACGTAAATGGAGGCAGCGGGAAGTTGAACTTCTCGCTGCCTCTTTTTTGTCTCGGGAAGGCTTTGTGTCTCGGGAGGCCGGTCGGAAGCGGCGTTGGAAGGAGGGCTTGTCTGTTCGGACCGGCGGGGCCCGCGTCGCATCCGGTCTCTGAGGCGAACGGCCGTTCGTTCCATCTTTTCGGGATCGGGAATGCAGACTTTGCGGTCCGGATCGCTCTCCGGCAACAAAAAACGCCTGCCGATCGTCGGCAGACGGTTCAGATACGAAAAAAGAGGAGGCTTCTTTCGATACCTCCTCTCCTCTTTGAGAGCCGAATCCGAGATTTGAACTCGGGACCCCTTCATTACGAGTGAAGTGCTCTACCGCTGAGCTAATTCGGCTTTCAACTGAAAATCAATAGATTACAGTCGTTCGAAAGATGGGAATCCGTGCGGTGTCCAACAAAGTGTCCAACAATCGCTGTCTGCAATTACTAGCTGGTTAATGATAAGTGGCTTATTTATAGTAGGTTGTGTGTGGTGTGGGTTATATAGAGACAAACTTTTGCAAAGGGGTGTATTTGCCCTTTCCTTGCAAAGTCTGTTCTCGGAAATAGACAGATGCTTTTGTGTTTATACAAACTGTTCCAAATATTTCTCATTGAAGCCAGCCAACGGGAATTTGAATACACTCGGGTTGCCTTCTTTTGTCGTATAATCGAATACAATCATATCGCTGTCGATATGTGCTTGAAACATATTCAAGGTTTCAGTAGATTCTGTAAAGGTAACGATATTGGGGAACGCCATTGCTGGGATTTCGATTGCTGGATTTAGCAGAAAAGACATGCCTGCAAACCCTTGTCCTCTTTTTTGAAAAGTCATGGATACTTGTTGTGCAGGATCTATATCCAAAGCAAACATGTATCAAAACTCTACGGGTGTAGGATTGTCTTTTTTACGGGCAACAATGAGCGTCATTACACAATCATCGTCATAACTTACGGATTTGGCGACATAGGCTAATTCCATGCCCTCTTTTATTTCCGTTCCTGTTTTTCATTCTATTCTTGGTGTTTTTCTTTTCATTTTAGCTAAAATTTATAGGGGTGATTAAATCTTTGATTATGATATAAATATAGTCAAAATTTATGGGATTTGCAAATAATATAAAAACGAACTTGGACAGAACGGTAAGTATAGACCGCCTGTCCAAGTCTGTCTTTTTATTCATTCTCTCCCCATTGTTCCACCATTACGGTTTTGAAAGTATCTTGTAGACTTTCCACGCTTTTGAAAATAAGGAGAAATGCAGTACGGGATGATTTGTCGGTATTTTCATCTACCGTTATGCGCAACCCTGTACTTGTAATATCAACTCCAACCCAATCGGGTATTTTGTCATTCCACTGATAGGTCCAATATCCATTGCTGGAAACTGTTATCTCTTCGGCCCCACCCATTGCTGTAAAATGGACGGATAAAGGAGAAACCGTCAAATAATATGTATCCTCGTCAGAACATGCAGATGATATGAAAATTGCCGCAGATATGGCAACAACAACTCTCAAAAGAGATTTCATTGTCTGCTGAATGTCTTGAGTTCGTATTCCTCCCAGCCATCACCCTTTTCATGATACTCCAGCTTAAGGGTCGATGTCGTCAGTTCCTTAATGGTAAAAGTTTGCGGATCTCCAGATTGTGTATATCGAATCGTCAGCTTGTTGTTGGATGATACGGAATAGTCGATACTTTCCGATGAATCCATCTCTTTATAGGAACCTGTTTTGTCTGCATTGAAGACAAAATAGATTTGTGCGTTCGTCATGTCTTCGTCCCATTCGTCCTTGGCGCTGCCGTCGATTTCATAACCGACAGAATGCATGTAACGCCATGTTCCGACGAGTTCTTCCAGATTGATTTGTGTGTTGTCGTCATCATCGGAACAAGCAACAAACGCCGTTGTGGCAAACAAGGCCATCAATAAGAACAACTTTTTCATCGTTGCAATAATTTTAAGTTGTCGTCCCAGCACCTGAACGACGATTCATCATGTTTGATTTATTAAAAGCAGAAAGCGTGGTGCTGAAAACTTATTTTAGTTGAACAGGTCGTAGGAAACCTTATAGCATAAATAAGCAACAGCCCCACGCCTATACCCACGAATGGATATGACGCGGCAAGATGTCTGCCTATTCTCCGCTATAATCGAATTTCCTACGTTCGTTCAACGAGAACAAGCAACACTTTCCGTGTTTGTTCGTATGTCCCACAAAGATAGGCAAACAAACTGAAAAGTAAAACATCTTTCCGATTTCTCGGAGCTGTTGCAGTTAAAAATGGACTTTACGCCCGCATAAACTCTGAAATTCTGCTTTTCAGAATCTTCAAAACCACGGATTCTGACTTTACGTCAGCATAAATTCCATATCTGTATGTTGCAGATTTTGAAGCAAGTCGTAATGTGTAGATTATAAATAATATAGCATTCTTGCTATATATTAGTACGCTTTGTTCTGGAGCATAAGAAAATACCCCTGCCGTCACAAAACAGCAAGGGTATCATTTTGTTTGTATTGGTTTGTATTGCCATTAATTTATCTTATTTATAACGATTCTGATGTAGAAGTTAACAACTTAAATTTTTCATTAGATTTCTTTTCAATTGAAACGTTGAAGATAAGAAAATTTTCTAAAGGTTTATCCTAAATATACAAGCCATTTTCACTCCCATAACTGCACATCAAGTGTTGAATATAATTATCATAGAATAAAAATAAAGTCGTCCGTTCTTTGTATATTTGTACAGCCTTAAACACTGCATTGTTATGGATATTCAATTAAAAAACTTAATTAAATCATTATCGGAAATAAACTTTAAAGACCTTATTGTTTATTATTGTAAAACTCGCTTTAACGCAGATAATGTAAGGATTATTGATGGTCCTTATGATGGTGGTAATGATTTGGAAATTATTAAAGGAGATGTAGATATTAAACGGAATATTCAAGTCACTATAAATAAATCATATGAGCATAAGCTTGAGGCAGATTTATGTAAAATATCGAAACTCGCAACGAGGAACAATCAATTAGATTTTTTTATTTCTCAAGAGCTCTCCAAAACAAAACGGGAATCATTAGAAACAAATGCAATACTTAACCATAATATTACATTAAAAATCTATGATGCTAATATTTTAGCCCAAGAGCCAATTAACGGGCTCCGTGAAAGAGTTTATAAATATCATAATATAGATACCAATATTTCAGTGGATATTGATAAAAACACCAAAATATTATTCGATGTTTTAACTCTAGGAAAAAAATCAGTAGAAGCAAAAAAGAATTTCTTCACTTCGTTAGTATTATCTTGTATTTATAATAATCCTCATATCAAATATCATCAGTTAGCTGAATTAATTAAGCCTCAATTAAAGAATAAGATAGACGATGATTATTTGAAAAAAGAAATTAATGCATTAAAACAAAAGCAAATTGTTTTAAGTCCAACAACGGATAAATGGGAATTTTATCTATCAGACAATAAGCAACAAGAAATCAATGAAATATATCAGCAGTGTAATTTGCTTGAAAAAATATTATTACGTGATGTTCATAATTTTATAGAAGCGAATGCAATACCTTGCAGTGAAAGTGATTTATGCAATGCTATCAAGTCATTGTATTATGAGAATTATAAAATAACAGTAGAAGATTTAACCAAAAGCAATGAATCTACAATATACTCTGTAAAAAAGACATATGCCGATTTAGTAAATTTCTTTACAAAAAAAGGTTGCTCTAATGAGGACTCAAATAGATTTGCAGAGGGAATATTACGTGTTGTAAGCGAGAACGAATATTTAAATAAAATAGCGGCTGCAACTTTATTTACGAATTTATACAATGACGATAAACTGCAGTCCTATATAAATAATCAAAATAAGAGTATACTATTAGATACCCAGGTTTTAATTCGTCTATTATGCGTTATATATGATGAAGATTTCGATTATGATGATACTGCAATTCGAGCGGTAGGAATACTTTATCATACATTAAATAAATTCAAACAAAATACTTCGATATATACATCGCGAGAGTATATTTCAGAAGTTGCAGCACATATTCAAGAGGCTTTAAAATTACAGCGTTTTTTAGATTTACCATATAAAGAGATGTTTGGTCGATCTAAAAATGTATTTTATAATGCGTATATTAGTTTATTAAACGCAGAGAAAATAGATGAAGATTGGACGTTAGAGGATTTTATTTGCGATTTAATAGCAGTTGAGAAAAAGAATTTTCCATCGTATCAAGAGCCCTACTTTATTCCTTATATAATTGATAAATTATCATTCATATATGAGCACTCTGATCTTCAAATAGAAATTAAAGAAAATAGTTCGTTTTCTAGTTTTCAACAGCTAAAAAAGGAATATGAGATAATGCTGTTATCTACCAAAAGAAACAGGACAAACTTGGCAATCGAGAATGATGTAAAAGCAATTCTACTTTTACATGAAGACTACCAAATAAATAATTGGACGCCATTTATTGTTTCTTGGGATTTTGCATTCCTTGATATTAGGAAGCGGTTGAAAGAAAATTTAAATTATAAAAATTATTCTTGCTGGTATGCATTTTCTCCTTTAAAAATGGTAGACCGTTTATCAATAATGAATTATAGTATTAATACGTCTTCGATAAGCCTGGATTTGATAGCATTAGCGGAGAATAATTTTAATTATACGACTCGTACTGCATCATTCTTTGATGTTATTTCATCCTTTTTCAATGATAAAGAGGTGAAAAATCATACGGTAATAAAAAAATTGGCACAACTTAATCAAGACTTAGCGCCAGTAACAACGGACCAAGAAACTAACTTTGAAGAAGAATCTCCATTTGTGAAAATGTTATTGGATATTCAAGATTATTATAGTAATAACCATCCTAAATATAGTATTGATAATTTAGTTGTTACTTTTGAGAATAATGCTGTAGAAGATAATATCATACAGATTTTTAAGCAATATTTAATAGAAAGTTCTTTGAATAAAGAACAATTATTTATGAACATTGATGCTTTAATAGAAAGAACTATTTAATTTAATTAGCCCCACCCAACAAATCTGATTAAATGTTAGGTGGGGTTAATAATTCTCCTTACTCCACAAACCAACTGTACTCGGTATCCCCCTCCAAGGTCCGACCGATTCCTGCAATCAGCTGCGTTGCATTCAGCGACCTGTCAAGGAAGGTGTCGATGTAGCTGGACTTGTTGGCTCCCGTAAAGAGGTTGTAGACCTTCCACAAATCAATCTCGGGATTGTCCCCTCGTGAAAAGTTCTCGTCCGTGTAGTAAGCCTTTGCCACGGCGTTGATGTGGCAGTCGGTAAACTCCATGGCTGGAAGCTGCCGTTTCTCGGCTGTGGGCAGGTATTGATACAAGCGTGCCTTACCGATCAACTGGGCAAACTGGTGTTCACTGAGCGATTGCCGCTGTAAGGCTGCCATCTGTCGAATGTGCCGTTCGGCATCGTATTGCTGAAACAACTGCAACGAAGCCTCAAACAGATCCTGTACGCTCATTACCCGCAACTCCCGCTTGAATCCGTCGGTCGATACACACAGGTTGCAACAGACAAGGTTCTTGAATCCGATAAAGACCTTGAATTTCTCGACCGTCTTTTTCGAATAGAGATTTTCGTGGTTGTAGGCCCTTACCCCTCCAATCGAGAGATGGAGCCGATTGCCTGCCACCTCCTCGTAAATCGAGGGAACCTCAAAGCAGAAGGCCATGCGTTCGTAATAAATGGTCTTATCCGTCTCCAAGAGTTGATTCACGGGCTTGTGAATAGCCTCGGGAATCCGTCCCTTGATGATATGTGAAACGACAATATCGGGCGTGTCGATGGACTCCTGTGGAAACATACGGTGAACAGCGCCCAATACCGTTTCAATAAAACTCTGGTGGGAGATCGTTACCTCGTTGTCTTTGCTGAATACGGGAACGACACAATCGTTTTTCAGATGGGCCATATCGACAGGCCTGGTATTGGCCTCGATAAAGTGACGGGTACGCGTTACACTCCCCAACGACACAATCGGCGTTACGGGACGCTCCTCCACGATAGGGAGATTCAACCCTGCGGCCAATTCGGGTTCAGGCTGAAAGGCAGGAAGCATGGCTGTGGAGGTTTTGCGTGGAAGGATTCGGTTGCGTGGCCTGTGCCATGTTGCACCATTTGAGGATGGCCTGACCGACAGCAGGCGTGATGAGGAACTCGGGATGACCCGTAAAGAGCCCCGTTCGGTCTTTGGAGGTGGTGGCCTTGTGGTTCATAGCGATGTCCAGCACGGCGGTGAACTCATAATCCACGTTATCACGCTGTACGGCCTTCAAGCCCACCTTCTCGGGGACCATCTTGCCGTTCTTGTCTGAGAGGACATAATCCTGCTTGGAACGCATGGTGCAGATGATGTGACACGAGGAGTTGAGAATGCGTTGGATGAAGGCATTCTGACGGGGTGTGACCTTGGCCCAGTTGGCAAAGGAGTTTCCTTGCAGGTTGGCGTGGAAATCGAGCAGGTAATCCCAGCAATGGGAGATGCTGTCGATAACGATGACCTCGGCTCCTGCCTGTTCACAGATGCTGATGGCCTCAATGTAGGTCTCGGGGGAGTAGTCGGGCAGGGTGAGGACCTGATAATTGCCCAGATGGGCATAGAGATCGGCCGAGCCGTTTTCGGAATCGATGACGGCCACGCGGGACCAGTCGGAGGTCATGCCGTAAGCAATGAGGAGCGAGGAGTAGGTCTTGCCTGACCCCGAGGCTCCAGCCAGTGCCAGCCTCATTTTGGCTGCACGGCGCATGGATGGACGTAATTGCATAAAGCTACAAATTGGATGATGAATAAATAAATACACTCATCATCTGTCTGTTGCTTTTGTTGTTAGTCTGGAAAAATTCCCGATAATCGGCCACAAAAAATCCCTCCCCGAAATTCGTTTTCCAAACCGAACAGGGGGGAGGGTGTTTTACGGTGTCTTGGAACGGGGGCAGTATTCATGTAACTAATGTGCTATCATCCGATCTCTTACGATAACTATACACGCCGTTGTCTTGCCATTGATTTTCGGTGATGTTATTTTCACCTCGTATCATTTGGCGAGATCAGTCGCTTTTGCAGTTTGTTGAATACCCAAACTGTCGTATATCTTTTGCAGTTCAGTTTTGACCTTGCTTTTGGCAATAGGTGCCTGCTTGGCAAAGGTCGTGTTTATCATCTTCACGATTTTATACTCGATAGGTGCTGGGTGGCGTTTCATCAGTTCCCGTTTAATGTTGCCTACATGATATTTCAACGCCTGCACCTTGGCTGTTCCCAACTCCTCATAAGCCTGCTTTACCAACGGATATTTGACAGCAATCTGGGCACACAACTCTTCATGGCTTACCAGTGAGAAAAAAGGCTGGGACGTTTTCAGTCGATGGTATTCTTCAAACAACTCCTTGAATGTAACCCGCGCATTGTTTTTATCCTCCAGCTTCTCGATAATTTCGCTGAATGAATGCTGTGTAATGGAGTATCCGTTTCGTTTCAGTTCACTGGAAAGGTTTACATAGGTCCTGTAAATATGACGACAAATCTTGAAGTTTACAATATCCATATTGGCGAGGTTCTTATCCACGATAAGGCGGTTATCTTCTATCCTTACATATTGTTCGTTGATATATTTGATTTTCGATAAGGTCTTTTCCCGTGCCGTATCGCTCAACTTGTTTATCTCGTCAGCATAGCTTACCGCCTCTGCAAGCACTTTCTTTGTCGATGCCACATATTCATCCAATGTTACCTCTCGGCTGTATTTGGTCGTTGAGAAGACATGGATAATCTCGCCCTTGTATTTGAAATCGCGTACCCGTCCGCAAATTTGAGTAAACAGGGTTGAGATGTCCAATAAGGTATGAGCCTTGTTGCCGTCGCTGACAATAAACGTAACGCCGTTCTCGTCGTAAATATCGCACCCCTCAAAGCAGGTCGAGGTGTAAAAGTTTATCTTCTTCACGGGGTCTGACGGCTGATCAATGGGATAGTCCTTACCTAACTTGCGCTGGTTGTTCTCGCTATTGTCCCCGCTTGTGGAGCAAACCACTTTCACTTGGTCAGGAGTGAGTTTTGCCAGCTCTATCACCTTTGCGATGAACTCTACGCTGTTTACAAAGATGTGCAGATTGTAAGACAAATCACTATCCAATATCTTGCGGCACTCTTTAACGATATATTGTGCAGGCTTGGATGTTTGACGGGACCGCACATGGATCTCTGTCAGATGGGGCCAGTTAATTTCGCATATGGGCAGATGCTTCAACTCTTCCAGAATATACTCCCGTTCGATCGGAGTAGCGGTCATGTAAGTAACACGGTCGAACTTCCCAGCTTCCGCCAATAGATTCTTGATGGCCGTATGACGGAACGAGTAGGAGTTGAATAAGACATGTCATTCATCAACCAGCAAGAAAAGGTCGTTATAAGGGTCGAGACCTGCAGCCTGCAATGCCTTGATGGTTCGTGGCAGTGAATCGTATGTAACGGCAATCTTTAAGGGAGAGTGGCTTTGCGCGTATTCCATAATATCCTGTTCTCCGATCCCTTCGTAAACGCCCAGCACGGAAATATCGTCTTGTCGGTAGATGGTCTTGTTCTTGACCAGCGCCACATAAGGCATGGCAATAAGGGTCGGAATCGGATTGCGGATGGCTAATTCAGTGGCACCACATCCTGTTTGTCTCTTGTTGAAGAGACAGTTATTAGGAATCTCTGTCAAAAAGTCCGACAGATAGGTTGCTCCTTCGGGAGCTTCAATCGTTCAGTTTTGATTTGTATTCATATACTTATATGTTTGATAGTTAGTAATATCTATATAATCTTCCATCTTTTTTAATCTTGAATCTATATTTATAAAGGAGACTTTCATTTCACACTCAAAAAATGTGGAAAGACAGTGCAAAGAAAAGGCAGACGAATCTGCCTTAACAAAATTAGCCCTATTTGAACGGTGGATGTCTTTCGTAGAAAAACTATGCAAATATATAAAATATTTTACAATAAATCAAATTATTTGATAATATTCTCGGCTGTTTTCTCGATTAGTCGTATGATTGATATTTAGGCAGACTTTCGCTATTTTTGAGGAACTGAAACCCCGAACTGACTATGAACTGTACGATTCCTCAAAACTGGAGTGATGAAGCCATGGATTATGCCAACCGATTGGCCGATCGAATCAATGTAGGCTGGGATGGTGAGAACTATTGTCCGAGTGACTGGAGCCTCCGATTTCTCGTTCGTTTGAACAAGGGCTTGGTGAAAGCCCCCTTCACGTATGAAGCCTTCAGGGATAACGACGGCATCATGGCTACATTGGAGGGATACGGGTTGGATGCCGAAAAGTTCTGGTATGCGTTGCTCTTCATCTACGACATCACGATCTCTTTCTGCTTGAATGCTGCCGATGCCAGCAAGACGGATTATGAGATTCTGACGGAACTCAACGATTTTCTGCAACAGCACCCGAAAGCAGTTCTCTACCTCTCGGAGGATCGGGAGTTACGCAAGAGTGAACGCTACGAAACCAACAGTCCGTTGATTTTGGGCTGCCTGCGTCGTTTTGTCAAGCAGGAGTTGGCGCAATATCCAGAACCGCCCCAACAAAAAATTTTTACCATCGACCTCCTTTATAGGAATTATACAGAATCACTGTCCACTGCCCAGCAACAGGTGCTGATGTATCGGTTGTTCAAGGTACTGTTCGATACCCTCAAATTACCCGAGTTGCGTGCCAAGCGGGGAGAGGTTGTGTCGTACAGCAAACAGCTCCTTGTCTCCCGCATCATCTATTTCTGCCGACTGACGGCCAATGAATCCTTTACGGTGGACAGCTCCTCATTGAAAGGAGTCTTGAAACAGTACGGAAATACGGACTTCAACCAACTGGAACCTCGGGTTTATACGGGCGGCTTACGACTGCCGAAAGAAGAGGGAGAGTAAGTCGGGTTGTATTTTACTCCCTAAAGAGGGGTGGAATTTTGCCGAGCTTTGTATCCGTCGGATGGATGGTCCAGACGACCTGCAACCCCTTGGGCAAGGCAAGCAGCTAACCAACGCCCCTCCGTAAAGGACGGAGTAATTTATGGCCATGAAAAAGATGGTTATGCAAGAGGACAACACGAATCGTCAACTGGCTTTTGTGAAAGGCAACCGCCCGACCAATAGCGACGAAGTATTCCGCAAGTCAAATTCTTATCGGGACTATGGGCAGTTGTCCCCCATTACCGTTGCCAAGGGTGAGGAGGTTTTGCGCTCGGGAGGACATTTGGTTGATCTGAAAGGGAACGATATTCCCGATGACCAGGCCCAGAACTATTATGCTGTACTGGATGGTCAGCATAGAGTGCAAGCCTTCAAGGAATTTGATCCCGAGATGAATAAAATCGTGATTATGGAATCCTTAAACACGCGTGTGTCCGTCATGAAGCAGATTGCTGAGATGAATATCCGTACCGTTGCGTGGAGGGGCACGGATTACATGGCTGGGTCTGCAATGACGCTGAAGGAGTCCAATGAGGTCTTTGACTTTGCCTTGTTCTTGCGCAAGAAAGGATTCCCGCTGGCAACGATTTCGCTGTGGTGTCTCGGGAAGAATTCGATGAAGCCCTCCATGTTCGTTAAGCTTATCGGTTCAGATTCTTTGGATCGGGCTTTCGATAATAACGGATGGCTCTCCCGCAGTCAGCAATGGTACGAGGCCGCAGAGCAGAAGTTCAACGATAAATTCCTTGCCAAGAAGTATTTGATAACCTACATCATCGACAAGTATCACAATGCGGCCGATCCGACATCCTTCACGGTTCAGATGGTGGAGAAAATCAGGAGCCTAACAGAGGAGCAGGCAAAGGAGATTATGAACCCCGAGAAAGTAGAGGATCAGACGCGTGAGCAAACCACAATCAACCTCCTGATAAAATACCTTGGCAAATAGGATTGCTTGGCATTAGATGGGAAAGAAGGTCGGAAACCGAATTGGTTGTCCGACCTTTTTCCTTTTACAGCAGATGCCGCATGGCTTCGTCGATTTGCGAATTCTCGAATGAATCGAGGTAGATTTGCGTGGTCGAGAGGTCAGAGTGTCCCAACGATTCGGAAATCAGTGCCACGCTTACTCCTGACCGTTTCAGGACGGTTGCGTATGTGTGGCGGGCCACATAGGTCGTCAAAGGAACTTCCAATCCGATCTGTTCTCCCAGCACTTTCAATTCCCGATTGATCTTTGCCAGCACCTTATGGATACGGTTGAAAATCTGCTGTGCGGTCTTGTGTTCCGCACGGTCGAGAATTGGGAAGATATAATCTTCTTGTGTGTGGTTGTCCCTGCTGTATTTCCCGATAATCTGCAAGGCGTTCGGCACGAGCTGAAAGGATAGCAGTTTCTGGGTTTTGTGACGGGTGTAATAGATTCTGCCTTTTATGAGGTCCTTGTAACGTAGCCGTGCCATGTCTCCGAAATTCATTCCTGCCGTAAAGTAGGAGAACAGGAATAAATCCTTGGCAAGTTGTCGGTACTCCGTCGTATGTCCCTCTGTAATTTCGAGATCAATCAACCGTTGGATGTCCTCTTTGTCGATGGCTCGTTTGCGGGTCTTGGCCCACAAACTGCCCACTTGGTAAAGGCTGAACGGATTTTGTTTGGTCTCGATGCGTCCCTCTTTGACCGCCTTGTTGTAGATGGCCTTGAAGATGGCGAACCTTGTGGCGATGCTGTTGTCCTTGTTGCCGCGTTTCCGCAGGTATAGTTCCATCCCTTTCAGATAGTCGAGGTCGATGGCTTCCATGGCCATGCTGGTCGGTTTGTAGCCTTCCAACACTTGCAGGGCATATCGGTGCTTGGTCGCCGAATGAATCTTGCCGAGCGATTCCAACCGTTCGATCTCCTCGTTGAATCCTTGTTTGATGGTGATTCCTGCGATATGGGCGGTTTTTACCTCAAACAGCGTATCGAAGTTTACGGGAATATCCAACGCCTCCAGCCTTTTGATCTTCTTCTGAAATCCTGTTAATGTACCGTCGATCTTGCTTTGCAGGGCGGCACGATCGGGGCAATCCGCTGTCAGCATTTCGGCCTCTTTGTCCCAGTAACAGGGTGCAACAGAAAGTCCGAGAGCCACTAGTTTTGAGGTGCGGTTGTGGGTAAACCGAAGCATCAACGGGGATCGACCGTTTTTGTAGACTCTGTCTGTTTTTAGAATAATCTTGATTTTCATCTACTTGCGTATTCTGCAAGTAATTGAGAGAAGCGATGGCAGTGTCCAACAAAGTGTCCAACATTTGCGCTCGGAAGCCCTTTTTTGCCTCTTTTTCACTCCCGAAACGGCACAAAAAAAGAGGTTACTTAAATCGTAACCTCCTGATTTTGAGAGCCGAATCCGAGATTTGAACTCGGGACCCCTTCATTACGAGTGAAGTGCTCTACCGCTGAGCTAATTCGGCCTGCAGGGTTTCGGGCTTTCCGGCCCCGGGATTCTCGCCCCTTTCGGGGACCCTCACCCGCCCTTCGTAAGAGGATTACCTCTCGCTTTGGGACTGCAAATATCAGCAAAAATTTTTTTTCATGCAAGAAAATGGTGAAAAATTTCGCATTTATTTTTATATTCGCAGTAAATCTGACCCCGGATAGCTGTTTTATGATTACTTTTCTGGTTTGCCTGGCGCTGTTGATCGGAGCCTATTTCTCTTATGGACGTTTCCTGGAACGTCTGGTCAAGGTCGATCCGTCGGCCGAGACTCCCTGCCACCGACTCTACGACGGTGTGGATTACGTGTCGCTGCCGCGTTGGCGGGTCTTCCTGATCCAACTGCTCAACATTGCCGGTACGGGCCCGATCTTCGGAGCCATTCTCGGTGCCTCGTTCGGCCCGGTAGCCTTTCTCTGGATCACCCTGGGCGGAATCTTCATGGGTGCCATGCACGATTTTCTGTCGGGCATAATGCTCGTGCGCAACGACGGACTGAGCATTCCCGAGGTGGTCGGCCGCTATCTGGGCGGGGGCATGCGTCAGTTCATGCGTCTCTTTTCGGTGCTGCTGCTGATCCTGGTCGGGGCGGTATTCGTGCTCAGCCCGGCCCAGCTGCTGAACAGCCTTGCGCCGTCGGTGTCGATTCCTTCGTGGGTCTGGATCATCCTGATCTACTACTTCATTGCCACCCTGCTGCCGATCGACAAGATCATCGGCAAGATCTATCCGCTCTTCGGTGTGGCGCTGATCGCCATGGCCGTGGGGCTGGTCGGGGCGTTGCTTTTCGGAGGCTGGAGAATCCCCGAACTGACGACGCTGCACAACTTCCAGCTCGATCCGCAGAGCCTGCCGATCTTCCCGACGCTCTGCATCACGATCGCCTGCGGAGCTATTTCGGGATTCCATGCCACGCAGTCGCCGCTGATGGCCCGCTGCGTGGGCAACGAACGTGAATGCCGTTCGGTCTTCTACGGGGCGATGATCTCCGAATCGATCATTGCCCTGATCTGGGCGGCGGCAGCCATGGCCTTCTTCGGCGGAGCCGGCGAACTTTCAACGGCTCTGGGCCAGCACAGCGGCAGTGCGGCCTGGGTGGTTGATACGGTGTCGAACGGCATGTTGGGGATTGTCGGGGGGATTCTGGCCCTGCTCGGTGTGGTGGCGGCCCCGATCACGTCGGGGGATACGGCCTTCCGTTCGGCGCGGCTGATCATTGCCGACATGCTCCACCTCGAACAGCGAAGCTATTGGAAGCGTTTTGCCATCTGCATCCCGCTCTTTGTCGTGGGATACTGGATTACGACGGTCAATTTCGACATCGTGTGGCGTTATTTTGCCTGGACGAACCAGACGTTGGCCACGCTCGTGCTGTGGTCGATCACCGTCTACCTCGTCCGCCATCGGTGGAATGTCTGGGTGGCGCTGCTGCCGGCGATCTTCATGACCTACGTCTGTGCCTCGTTTCTCTTTGTTTCGGGGCAGTTTTTCGGGATGGAAAACCGCCTGCTGGCCTACGTGCTGGGAGGGGTGCTGACGCTGGGAACACTCTTGTTGATGATTTTCAAATTACGACGCGAATATGCAAAAGGCAATGCTTGAACCTACGCCCGATCAGACCTTCGAGGTGATCGGCGAGGGGCCCTATGATTTCGAGAAGGTGTTGGCCCGCACGCGGCAGATGCAGCGTGAGGGGGATGTGGAGGGGGCCTGCAACGCCCGTTTTCAGGCTTTTCAGCGCCTTGCGGAGCTTATCCCCGAGGATGAGGAGGTGAATCTCGAGTGGAACCACCGTAATTCGCGGGCGGCGCTCGAGTTGATCCAGGCCTCGGCCATCGACCATTTCTTGATCAACGATTTCGAAATGTCGGCGGCGCTGCTCGAGATGCTGCTGGAGCTCGATCCGGAGGACCATCTCGAGGGGAGCCAGCTGCTGGCCTTCGACTACCTGGCCATGGGCGAGGACGAGCTCTTCGACGAGGTGATCAACGATATTTCGGACAAATCGGCGGCTCGCGAACTGTTGCTGCTGTGGTCGGCCTACCGGCGCGACGGCAAACTTCCCGAGGGGGAGCTGAAGCGCTTCCGGACACATTTTGCCCCGTGGTTCGAGGAGTTCACCGCCGCGGAGCATCCGGCCGACGAGGCCTACCTGCGCGATATCGAGAGCGAACGCCCCTCGGCGCAGGCGCAGGCCCGTGAATTGTGGCTGCAGACCGAGAATCTGTGGGCATTGTGGCCGGTCTTCATCGAGGCGCTGCGAGCCGCCCGCTGATACCAGAAGCGGATCGGTTGACGAAAGCGGGACGGACCCTTTTCAAAGAGTCCGTCCCGCTTTTTCTCTTTCGTCCGGGCAGAGCCGGTCGGCGGTCATTTCTGCCCCTTCTCCTCGGCCATCCGCAGTTCGCGGAAGCAGTGGCGGCAGATAGGTTCGTAACTGTCCTGGGCACCGAGCATCACCTGCTTGTCGTCACTGGTCAGACGGTGGGAGTGGTGGGCCAGGTTGCCGCACCTCACGCAGATGGCATGAACCTTGGTGACGTATTCGGCCGTGGCCATCAGGGCCGGCATCGGACCGAAGGGCTTCCCGGTGTAGTCCATGTCGAGACCGGCGACGATGACGCGCACGCCGCTGTCGGCCAGCTGCCGGCAGACGTCGACAATGCTGTCGTCGAAGAACTGGGCCTCGTCGATCCCCACGACATCGACATCGGAGGTCATCAGCAGGATGTTCTGCGGCGACTCGACGGGGGTCGAACGGATGGCGTTGGCGTCGTGCGAGACGACCTCCTCCTCGGAGTAACGGACGTCGATGCGGGGTTTGAAGATTTCGACGCGCTGGTGGGCGAACTGGGCCCGTTTGAGCCGGCGGATGAGCTCCTCGGTCTTTCCCGAGAACATCGATCCGCAGACCACTTCGATCCAGCCCTTCCGGCTGGCATTTTCGAGAAACATAGGTTTTTCTTGCGGTTTGGAACAACAGGCCCGGCCGCCGGCCGGTTTACGGCTGCGGCCGCCGGGTGACGGGTTGGTTACTTTTGCGGCAGGCTGCGGTTCTATTTGCGGATTTCGCACTCGTCGATGCGCGTGATGCGGGCGCCGAGGGCGTTGAGCCGGACATCGATATCCTTGTATCCGCGGTCGATCTGCTCGATGTTCTGGATCGTCGAGACGCCGTCGGCCGACATGGCGGCGATCAGCAGGGCGACGCCGGCACGGATATCGGGCGAGGTCATGCGCGTGGCGCGCAGACAGATCCGGTGGTCATGGCCGATGACCGTGGCGCGGTGGGGGTCGCAGAGGATGATCTGGGCACCCATGTCGATCAGTTTGTCGACGAAGAACAGACGGCTTTCGAACATCTTCTGGTGGATTAGCACGGCTCCCTTGGCCTGGGTGGCGACGACCAGGAAGATCGACAGCAGGTCGGGCGTCAGGCCGGGCCACGGGGCGTCGGCGATGGTCATGATCGAACCGTCGAGGAAGGTTTCGATGCTGTAGTGGTCCTGCTCGGGGATGTAGATGTCGTCGCCGCGCTGTTCGAACTGGATGCCCATGCGGGCGAACTGGGCGGGGATGATGCCGAGGTTTTCGTAGGAGACGTTGCGGATGGTGAGCTCCGAGCGGTTCATGGCGGCCATGCCGATGAAGCTGCCGACCTCGATCATGTCGGGCAGCAGCGTATGTTCGGTTCCGCCGAGGGAGTCGACCCCTTCGATGGTGAGCAGGTTCGAGGCGATGCCGGAGATGCGGGCTCCCATGCGGTTGAGCATGCGGCAGAGCTGCTGCACGTAGGGTTCGCAGGCGGCGTTGTAGATGGTCGTGGTGCCGCGGGCCAGAACGGCGGCCATGATGATGTTGGCCGTACCGGTTACGGAGGCTTCGTCCAGCAGCATGTAGGTGCCCTTGAGCTGACGGCCCTCGACCATGAAGAATTCGTCGGCGATGTCGAAGTTGAACGTGGCGCCGAGCTTCTGGAATCCGAGGAAGTGGGTATCGAGCCGTCGGCGGCCGATCTTGTCGCCGCCGGGTTTGGGCATGTACCCGACGCCGAACCGGGAGAGCATCGGGCCGATGATCATCACCGAACCGCGCAGGCGGGTGCAGCGCTGACGGTAGTCTTCGCTGCGGAGGTAATCGAAGTCGATGTCGCGGGCCTGGAAGGCGTATGTATCGTCGGCGAGCTGTTCGACGATGACGCCCATGCGTCGGAGCAGTTCGATGAGCTGCATGACGTCAAGGATCCTGGGGATGTTTCTGACGACGACGCGTTCTGGGGTGAGCAGCGTGGCGCAGAGGATCTCGAGCGCTTCGTTTTTGGCGCCCTGCGGGGTTATCGCACCGTGGAGGCGGTGACCGCCTTCGACCTTGAAGATAGCCATTTCGAAGAGTGTTAAGGGTTTTCGGAACCGGAGGCAAAAGGGGTGCCGACGTGAAAGGTCGGGGGATCCGGAGCCTGCCGTTTTACTACAAAGATAATCGAAAAACGGGCTTTTTCCCCGGCGGGACGAAATATTTTCGCGAAAAATTTTTGTGGATCAGTTTTTTGTTGTACTTTTGCAATCCGTAAAAATGTCTGAAACAATAAAAAACAGATAGAGCTATGGCAATGAAGAGAACTTACCAGCCTTCGCGTCGCAAGCGTATCAACAAGCACGGTTTCCGTGCTCGCATGGCTACGGCCAATGGTCGCAAGGTGCTGGCTGCGCGTCGTGCAAAGGGACGCAAGAAGCTGACCGTATCGGACGAGTCGACGTTCAAGTACGCTTAGTTTTTCGCAGGAAAGATTTAAGGCCGGCTTTTTCGAGTCGGCCTTCTTTCGTTGGGCCTGTTTAAATCCGAACAATCATGATCGAATCCTTGATGACACGACGGCTGGAGCTTCGTCCATGGCGGGCGGAGGATGTGCCCGATCTGTACGCCATAGCGCGGGATCCGCAGGTGGGACCTGCGGCGGGTTGGCAACCTCACCGCAGTGTTGAAGAGAGTGCCGAGGTGATCCGTACGGTCTTTGCTTCCCCTGAAACCTATGCCGTGGTGCTGCGGGAGACGGGGCGGCCTGTCGGTTGCGTCGGACTGCTCTTTCCGTCGTCGAGTCATTTTCGGATCGGAGCGACCGAAGCCGAGGTCGGTTATTGGATCGGTACGTCGTGGCGTGGCCGTGGACTGATGCCGGAGGCCTTGGGCGGGTTGGTTCGCCGCGCATTCGAGGAGCTGGAGTTGACGGCTCTCTGGGGCAGTTGCTTTGTTGGTAACGCTGCTTCGCGACGCGTGATGGAAAAGTGCGGCTTTCGTTACCTTCGGACTGAATCCGGGTTGCAGGGTCTCGCTGGCGGTTCGCCGCAAGCGGGTGAGATCCTGTGCCTGACGCGTGATGAATGGTTGACTTTGCAGCGCGTTTATCTCCGCCCGGCCACGGAGGCCGACATTCCGCAGATCCGCGAGGTCGCTGCGGTGGCCTTTCCGGTCACCTATCGCGAGATCCTCACTCCGGAGCAGCTCGACTACATGATGGAGTGGATGTATTCCGAGGAGAGTCTTCGCCGGCAGTTCCGCGAGGGGCATTGCTTCTACCTGGCGCTGCTCGACGGCCGTCCGTGCGGATATGTCTCGGTGGAACGGGAGGGGGAGCAGCTTTTCCATCTGCAGAAGATCTACGTCCTGCCGCAGGCACAGGGTCTTGGCGTCGGACGTCGGCTCTTTCAGCAAGCCGTGGAGCATGTCCGGCGGAACGCTTCGGGCCCCTGCCGCATGGAACTCAATGTCAACCGTCACAACCGGGCGCTGCACTTCTACGAACACATGGGGATGCGGCGCCTGCGCGAGGGGGATTTCCCGATCGGCGGCGGCTTCTACATGAATGACTATATCATGGGGCTGGATCTGGCGTAACGGGCTTGCCTCTTGCATGAAAAAACGGATCAACCTTTGTGGCGATCCGTTTTTTTATTTTTCACTCTTATTTTTTTCTCTCTTCCTCCTCTCTTTCGCGCGCTTCCTCTCTCTCCCCCCTCCTTGTATTTCGATACCTCTGCCGCCTTGCCCGCAGTCAGCGGCATCCCCGGGTTCGATCCTGCGGCCTCCAGGACCCACTTCCTCGCTTCCCGCCCGGCTCGGGAGCTATTTTTCGTCGGAGGTCTCCGGAGCGTTCTTGTAGAGGTCTATTTCGCCGCGCTCGACCTTTCCGTACATGGCGGCCAGTTCGGCGATCACCGGGGAGATGAACTCCAGCGTATCGGTCACGGCGGACTTGTTCCCCTCGCCCTTGATGCGGTAGAGCATGGCGGCGTAGAGGGCCCGGAAACAGAGCTCCGTGTCGCTCATGCCCGGATTCCCGATGACGGCCCGCAGACGCGGCAGTTCGGGCTCGAGACGGGCATAGGTGCGGCGGTAGTGTTCGCCGACGGGGAGCTTCATCAGCTGCAGATGCAGGTCGTGGAGATCCTGAATCAGGTGGAGCGTATGTTCGAGATGCCCCTTCTCCTCCTTGCCCTCCTGCTGGAGCAGGGTGGCCAGGTCGAGGTACCACATCAGGAAGATGGACTTCTGATCTTCGGCAATATCCTTTCGCGGGGCGATCAGCGTCGAGTAGATGGCCTCGGGGCTGAACTGCAGGGCCCGCAGCAGATCCTCCAACTGCCAGAGGTAGAGAATGTATTCGGCGATGTTTTCCCGCCGTTTGGCTTTTGCAATATCCATTTTCGTTGTTTTTTGACCGCCGCGGCTTTTGCTATTTGATCCAGTTCTTGGGGCCGGAGAGGTGCTTGAGGAAGTACTGCTGCGACTTGAGCAGGTTGCGCGACTGGAGCACCATGTTCTTCGTCTCGGTGAGGATCGTCAGGTAGAGCATCGAGGCCTTGGTGTTGGACTTGGCCTCGTTGATGCGGGTCAGTTCGGACTTGATGGCGTCGGCGATCGACTCGAAGAGCTGGTCGCGCATCGTCAGGACGGTCTCGATCTCCGAGAAGTCGCCCTCGCGCAGCATCTGGTTGATGCGGCGGTAGATCGACTCGACATCGTCGTTGATCGACATCAGGTCGCGGGTCTGATCCATCGACATACCCTCGTGGTTGTTGTCGATGTGTTCGAAGGCCGGGCGGGTGATGTGCATCAGGGCCTTGGTCATCTCGTTGAGGTAGTCGACCACCTGCACGTAGTAGTGGGCCGTATTGACATCCTCGCCCTGGAGCTTCTTGAGCGTAGGGAGCAGCGAGTATTTGCGTTCGCGCGAGTGGTAGAAGAGGTCGTTCGACTCCTTGACCATGTCGCGCAGGACCTTGCGGTTCTCCTTGAAGACGGCGATCAGCGTACGGTCATAGATCTTCGTGGCGGACTCCATCGTCGAGCAGACCTCGTCGCGCAGGTCGGTGATGATGTCCTCGTTGGTCTTGATCTGCTGACGTTCGGCGGCATTGGGTTTGTCCTTCTTGAGGAAGTTGCTGTGGACGAGCATCCAGCCGCAGAGGATCGTGATGACGATGAAGGCGGGTGTTCCGCCGTAGATGAGGGCGAATCCGACAACCAGGGCGATGAGGAACCCGCCCAGCGCGGTGATGAACCATCCGGCGACGACGGTCATGACGCCCGAGATGCGGTATACGGCGCTTTCACGGCCCCAGGCGCGGTCGGCGAGCGACGAACCCATGGCTACCATGAAGCAGACGTAGGTGGTCGACAGAGGGAGTTTGAGCGACGTGGCCATGGCGATCAGCAGGGCCGAGGTGGTCAGGTTGACCGTAGCGCGGATCATGTCGTAGGGGGCGCCGCTGTGCTCGACATCTTCGTATTCGAAGCGGCGCGAGATGGCCTGTCGGACCTTGGGCGGGATGACGCGTTCGACGCCGGCATTGATGTTGATGGCGGCGCGGACGATCGTGCGCGAGAAGAGCGACGAACCGTACTGCTCCTGTTGGGCCTCATCGCCCTGAGCCGAGAGCGAGATCTCCGTTTCGGAGACGTGCATGGCCTTTTTCGAGGTCCAGAGCGTGATGATCATCATGACGCCTGCGGCCAGCAGGATGAGGAAGTTGGCCGGGACGTTTTCGTTGAGGGGCTCCATGAGCATCGAGGCGTCACCCGAGTGTCGGGCGATCGAGTAGGCGTCGAAACCGGCGACGGGGACACCGATGAAGTTGACCAGGTCGTTTCCGGCGAAGGCCAGAGCCAGGGCGAAGGTTCCCGAAAGGATCGTAATGCGGAGAATATTGATCTTGAGGCGCTGGATGAAGAAGAGCACCAGCGAGCAGACGATCCAGCAGATGAAGATCGCCGCCAGCAGATGGGCGTCGATCCACTGGATGAAGGCATGTCCTGCGAGGATGGATTTCAGCCCCTTGAAGACGGCGAAGTAGACGATGGCCGTGAGCGAGGCTCCGCACCAGAGCGAGCCGTAGCGGTGGAAGAGGGCCGTGTACCGGAACGAGAAGATCAGGCGGGAGATGTACATGATGATGGTTCCGCACGTGAAGGCGATGACCACCGAGAGGAGGATCGCCGAGACGATACCCATGGCTCGCGAGGTGTTGATGTACTGCCCGATGGAGGTGATTCCCTGCGTGGGGTCGTTTGAGATCTTGTAGATCGAGACGGCGATGGCCGACCCCAGCAGACAGAAGATCAGCGAGACGGTGGTCGACGTTGGGAGTCCCCACGAGTTGTAGAGGTCGAGCAGGATGACGTTTGCGAACATGACGCCGAGGTAGAGCATCATGACCTCGTGGAAGGTGAAGAGTCCGGGGTTGAACATGCCGCTTCGGGCGACCTCCATCATGCCGCTGGAGGTGACGACGCCGACGATGATACCGATCGAGGCCACGGCGAGGATGATTCGCATGGGGGCGGCTTTGGAACCGATGGCGGAGTTGAGAAAGTTGACTGCGTCGTTCGTCACGCCGACGAAGAGACCGGAGATGGCGAGAATTCCCAGAATACCGACGATGAAGGTGTAGATTTCGCTCATGGCAGGTTTCAGTACAAACAGTGAACAAATTTACTGGAAATTTCCCGATGAAACGGTTTTGTAACGGATTGTTAACAATTATTTAACGTGATCCCCCGCTGTGTGAATCTCCCGCGCGGGTATGGGTTTTCGGGCGGCGGCCGATCGTGGAGGCAGTTGTGGCGACGGATCGTGGCATCGGGTCATGGCGATAGATCGTGCCGACGGGGTGTAGTGGCAGTCGTGGCGGGGGTCGTGTAGATGGATCGATGACGAGTCTTGGCGGTCCATCGAGGCTGCAGATTGTGGTGGCGGGGCGTGGTGACAGGGCTTGACGGCAGGTCGAAGCGGCAGTCGTGACAGCAGATCTTGGTGGCGGTTGTGGCGTCAATCAGCGCGTCCCGATGCCGTAAAACAGCGGAGCGGACCGCCGTCATGCGATCCGCTCCGCCGCGTGTATTCGGGAGGGGCTGTTCTCCCCCCCCCTGGTGTTTACTCCTCGTCGGTGTCGGTGTAAGCCTTGAGCAGCTTCTCCTGCACGTCGGAGGGCACCTGCTCGTAGGAGGAGAACTTCATGGTGTAGGTGGCCGATCCGGAGGTCAGCGACGAGAGGGTGGTCGAGTACCGGTAGAGTTCGGCCAGCGGGACGAGGGCGTTCAGGCGGTCGAAACCCTTGTCGGACTCCATGCCGGCGATCATGGCTCGGCGGTTCTGCAGGTCGCTCATCACGGCGCCCATGTACTCGCTCGGCACGAGGACCTCGACGTTGTAGATCGGCTCCATGATCTTCGGGCCGGCATTGCGGAATGCCTCCTTGAAGGCGTTCCGGGCGGCCAGTTTGAATGAGATTTCGTTCGAATCCACCGGGTGCATCTTTCCGTCGTAGATGATCACGCGGATGTCGCGGGCGTAGGAGCCCGTCAGCGGGCCCTGGTCCATCTTCTCCATGATACCCTTCAGGATGGCGGGCATGAATCGGGCGTCGATGGCGCCGCCGACGATGGCCGAATAGAACTGGAGTTTTCCGCCCCACGGCAGATCGTACTCCTCCTTGTTCTTGATGTTGACCACCATGTCACCCTTGCCGGGGACCTTGTAGTTCTTCGGTTCGGGCATTCCTTCGTAGTAGGGCTCGATGATCATGTGCACCTCGCCGAACTGGCCGGCGCCGCCCGACTGTTTCTTGTGGCGATAGTCGGCCTGGGCGACCTTGGTGATCGTCTCGCGATAGGGGATCTTCGGGGCGATGTATTCGTAGGGGAGCTTGTTCTCCTTCTCGATGCGCGAGCGGAGGATATTCAGATGGTGCTCGCCCTGTCCCTGGATGATGGTCTGCTTGAGCTCCTTGGAGTACTCGACCAGAATGGTCGGATCCTCATATTTGGCGTCGTTGAGCAGTTTGCCGAGTTTCTCCTCGTCGCCCTGCTCCTTGCACTTGATGGCGGCGCGGTAGCGGGGCTCGGGGAAGACGATGGGTTCGATCGTCACGGGGGCAGCGGGTGACGAGAGGGTGTCGTTCGTGCGCGTGCCCTTCAGCTTGACGGTGCATCCGATGTCGCCGGCCGAGAGTTCGGTCACCTTGATGCGGTTCTTGCCGGCCACGGCGAAGAGCTGCGAGAGCTTCTCCTTGTTGCCCGTGCGGGTGTTGACGAGTTCGGTGCCCTCGGTGATCTTGCCGCGGATGACGCGGAAGTAGGAGATCTCACCGATATGCTGTTCGAGCTGGCTCTTGAAGACGAAAGCCACGGCGGGAGCCGTTTCGTCGGCGAGGATCTCTTCGCCCTCGGTGGAGAGGAATGCGGGGGCCTTGAGCGGGCCGGGAGCGACGTTGATGATGAACTCCATCAGACGTTTCGTACCGATATCGCGTTTTCCGCTGGCGCAGAAGATGGGCATCACCTCGCGGCGCGAGACGCCGATCTTCAGTCCGGCGCGGATATCGTCCTGCGTGAGGGTCCCCTTGTCGAAATAGAGCTCCATGAGGGCCTCGTCGTGTTCGGCGGCCATCTCGACGAGCTCCTTGTTGAGCTCCATGGCGCGTTCCATCTCCTCGGCGGGGATTTCGAGCTCTTCGCGGTGCCCGTCGTTGTCCTTGAAGCGGTACATCTTCATCAGCAGCACGTCGATGAAGGCGTTGAATCCGGCACCCTGGTTGATGGGATACTGCACCAGGACGGGCTTTACGCGGGAAGCTGCCTTGATCGACTCGAATGCGGCCTCGAAGTTTGCCTTGTCGGCATCGAGCTGGTTGATGACGCCGATGACGGGCTTTTTGAGCAGACGGGCGTACCGGGCCTGGATTTCGCTGCCGACCTCCCATCCGTTCTGGGCGTTGAAGAGAAATACGCCGACGTCACCGACCTTGAATGCCGAGAAGAGGTTTCCGCAGAAGTCGTCGGATCCGGGGCAGTCGATGATGTTGAGTTTTCGGTCCATGAATTCGGTGAAGAGAATCGTGGAGTAGATCGAGCGTTTGTATTCGTGCTCGATGTCCGTATTGTCCGAGAGCGTGTTGTTGGTCTCGATACTACCCCTGCGGTCAATGACCTTCCCTTCGTAGGCCATGGCTTCCGCAAGGGTAGTTTTACCCGTGCCCGGGGCACCGATAAGTACAATGTTCTTGATCTCTTTGGCTGAATAGTTTTTCATATTCCGAAAAGTTTTAGGTTTTGGTTTCGTTTTGGTTGGTTTGCGTCGCTTCTGCGGGTAGCCTTGGTTTTGTAGGTTTGCGGTTCTCGGTTTTGCTTGGGGCCACCCCGTTTTGGCGCGCGACTATAAATATACGAAATAATCGGGAAAAACAACCTAGGGATACGAAAAAATCGCCTTCAGGAGGCGATTTTTCGATTCAGTCCGGGCAGGTCGAGCCACGTGAGACGTTTCCAGATCCACTCCACGGGGCCGTGCGAAAACCGGCGTAGCCAGAGTCGCGAGAACTGATATTGTACGATGACAATTCCTGCGCCCACCAGGAGCCCGTAGACCATTCCCACCTTGCAATACAGTCCTGCGCCCCAATGGTAGAAAAGCGCCGTGCCGAGGATCGACTGCAGAAGATAGTTGGTCAGGCTCATGCGTCCGATGGCCGTGAGAGGGGCGACCGTTCGCCGGAATCCGCTCCATGCGTACCACAGCAGGACGACTCCGGAGATGAGCGCCATTGTCTGGGCAAGGTTGTACCATGCGGCGGTCATCACGCGCAGCGGGGACCCCGCCGCGCCGTAGCCCGGGAAGAGCCCTGCGGCGAAGAGAAGGCTTGCGACGAGGATCCGTCCCCAGACCTTCCGGTTCCCGGGTTCGTCGTAAAAGAGGCGGCGTCGGCCCAGCAGCAGCCCCAGCAGGAACATGGCCAGGGTTTGCGTGATGCGCCCGTTGTTCAGGTACCAGGCCAGGGTGACGGGCTGTCCGTAGCGGAGACTGGCCAGCAGCGCTTCGGGCAGGTTTCCGGTGGTGTAGGCGGGGTTTGCGGCCTGGCTCCAAACGCCGGCGTCGATGTAGAGGTTTCTGCCGCTGCAGAGCTGGTACAGCTCGAGGGGCTGCAGGGCGAATAGGGCGAATACGATCCACAGCCAGCGGGTCGGGAGTTTGGCGAAGAGCGGGAGGGTGATGCCTAGCAGGGCGTAGAGGACCAGCACGTCGCCGTTGTAGAAGGCCGTGTTGACGAATCCGATGATCAGCAGCAGGAACATGCGCCATCCGAACCGGCGCGAAAAGTCATACCCGCGCTGGGCCTGGTTGTCGTTCTGAATGTAGAAACTCAGGCCGAAGAGGAGAGCGAAGATGGTGTACATCTTCCCAGCGAGGAGCCACCACATGAATCGCTCGACGGGCTCTTCCCATCCGGCGACGAGTGCGCGGTTGAACGGGATGCCGGACCAGTAGAGGTTGAAGTGCTCGCAGGCATGGATAAGGATGATCCCGGCGACGGCGATGCCCCGCAGAGCATCCGCCACCTGAATTCGACTGTTTGGTTTTCCGGTTGACCGATACATGGGAGGTTATCGGGCTCCGTTTACGCAGGACGTCAGGACGGGCAGGATGACCTGCTCCATGATATCATAACCTTCGCGCGTGGGGTGTACGCCGTCATGGGTCAGCTCGCTGCGCAACGATCCGTCTCCGGCTGCCATGGCCGAATGGTAGTCCGCCCATGCGACGTCGTGCTCGTCGGCCCAGGCCTTGAGCCGGCTGTTGAGCGTGCGGATCTTTCCGGCGACATCTTCGATTTCGGGTCGCCAGGGATAGCTTCCGGCGGGGAGAACCGAGCAGATGACGGGGCGGATGCCGGCCGCGAGGGCCAGTTCGGCCATCGAGACGATGTTCTCGACGATGTGCTCCATCTCGATCGGGCCGTTGTTCAGGGCCAGGTCGTTCGTTCCGGCCAGGATCACCGCCACCCGGGGGTGGAGGTTGATGACGTCGGCGCGGAATCGGCAGAGCATCTGCGAGGAGACCTGGCCGCTGATGCCGCGGCAGGCGAAGTTGTTGTCGGTGAAGAACTCCGGATGGGCATCGTCCCACCCGTCCGTAATCGAATTGCCCATGAAGACCACTTCGGGGGCCTTTGTCAGTTGGGCATTTGCGGCGGCATAGCGGCCGTAGTCGGCCCAGTCTCTGTTCTGGGCGGTCGTCAGCAGCGGCATGGCGGCCAGCAGGATCATCAGTATCCGTTTCATGGGTGTGCTTCTTATTTGCCGACGACGGCCTCCAGCTCCTCGACCGTCACGGGGATCTTCCGGTCGCCGAGGATGCGGCTGCCGGTTTCGGTGACGAGGATGTCGTCCTCGATGCGGATGCCGCCGAAATCGCGGTAGGCCTCGAGGGCGTCGTAATCGACGATACCCTTGTAGAGCCCTTCGGCGCGGCACTTGTCGATCAGGGCGGGGATGAAGTAGAGTCCCGGTTCATCGGTGAGGATCGTACCGGGTTCGATGCGCCAGGCGGCGCGGTAGACGCACGTTCCCGACTGGGCGGCGCGTTCGGCGATCGTCGAGAAGTCGAACGAGCGTTCGCCCATGGCCTCGCAGTCGTGGACGTCCATGCCCAGTCCGTGCCCCAGTCCGTGGGGCATGAGCATCGTCATGGCTCCCGAGGCGACGGCATCGGCGGGCGAGCCCTTCAGCAGCCCCAGTCCGACCAGCCCTTCGGCCATCACCGTATAGGCGGCGTTGTGGACCTCGGTGTACATCATGTGGGGTTTGACGATGCGGGCGACGTGGTCGTGGGCCGCCAGTACGATGTTGTAGATATCCTTCTGCTTCTGGGTGAAGCGTCCGCTGACGGGATAGGTGCGGGTATGGTCCGAGCAGTACCCCTCGATGCTTTCGCCGCCGGCGTCGCAGAGCAGCAGCCGGCCCTCCTCGAGGACCCCTTCGGCGTTGAGGTTGTGGAGCGTTTCGCCGTGCTGCGAGACGATCGAGGGGAACGAGACACCCTGCCCCATCGACTTGGCGACGCCCTCGATGGCGCCGGCGATTTCGCGTTCGACGACACCCGGGCGGCACATCTTCATGGCCAGCGTGTGCATGGCGTATCCGATGTGGAAGGCGCGCTCCATGGCTTCGATCTCCTCGGCGCTCTTCTTTTCGCGCATCTCGGCAACGGCGAACATCAGGTCGACCGACTTGTAGTCGTGCAGGGCGGCGGGCTTGATGCCGAGCAGGTCGGAGAGGAGCAGCTTTGTTTCGCCGCGATAGGGGGGCAGATAGTGGATCTTTCGGCCGAGGGCGATGGCGCGGCGCAGCCGTGCGGCCAGATCGGCGAGCGGGAAGGTGGCCGTCACGCCGACCTCGGCACCCATGTCGCGGAGCGTGGGCTGAGGACCGGTCCAGATGATGTCCTCGACGGTGAAGTCATCGCCGTAGAGGGCCTCTTCGCCCGAATCGGCATCGATCAGGCCGACGACCGAGGGGACGTTCAGCCCGAAGTAGTAGCGGAACGTCGAGTCCTGACGGAAATAGTAGGCGTTGTTGGGATAATTGTTCGGAGCGAGGCTGTTGCCGGGCAGCAGGATGATGCCCTGTCCGATCTTGGTGCGCAGCTCGCGACGGCGCGCGGTATAGGTCTTTGCGGAAAACATAGTGCGTAGTGTTTTCCACAAAAATAGCAAAAAATCGGTTGATGCGTCAATTTGCGGGGGAGAAATCGAGCGAGGCGCCCGCCTCGTCGACGCGGACCGTGACCTCGCGGCCCAGATAGAGGGCCCGGTTGGGTTCGTCGTGGCCGGCCGGGAATCCGTAGACGACCGGGATTCCCAGCGGGCGGAGATAGGCGTCGAGGATCGATTCGGCGCTTTCGACGCCGAACTTTTCGCAGCCGATCGTCTTCGTGAAGTGACCCACGACGACGGCTCGCAGCTGCCGCAGCACGCCGCAGCGTTCGAGGCTCTGCATCATGCGGTCGATGCGGTAGGCGAATTCGCCGATCTCCTCGATGAACAACACCGTCGGTCCGTCGCACCGCAGGGCCTCGGGCGTGCCGTTTGCGGCGCAGATCACCGTCAGGTTACCGCCGGCCAGCCGTCCGCGGGCCTCGCCCGGACAGTTGAGCGGATGGGGTGCGACGTCGATGCGGCTGATCTGGCCGAAGAGGGCCTCGCGCAGCGATTCGGAGGAGTCCTCCTCGTCCTCCTCGAAGCGGAATCCGGCGGGCATCGGTCCGTGGATGCTCTCGATGCCCATGCGTCGCAAGACGAGGTGGAGCGTGGTGATGTCGCTGAACCCGACGATCCATTTCGGATCCCGGCGCAGCGGTTCGAGATCCACCATCGGCAGCAGCCGGACCGATCCGTACCCGCCGCGGCAGGCGATGATGGCGCGGATCGAGGGGTCGTCGACCATCCGTTGCAGATCGGCCGCGCGCAGCGAGTCCCGGGCGGCAAAGTAGGGCTCCTCGCGGCAGGCGCAGTAGCGGCCGAAGCGGACGTGAAGCCCCCACTCTTCGATCCGTTCCCGGATCCGGGCCGTGTCGATCTTTTTGGGGAGCTTTCCGGCGGGTGAGACCAGCGCTACGGTGTCGCCCTCCCGCAGCCAGCGGGGACGGATAAAGTCCTGCGAAGCGAGCGAGTCGGCCGGCGTGGCCATTGCCGCCGTCACGCCCGTTGCGACGATTGCCAGCAGCAGCGCGACGCGTCTCATTCGTGTCGGGCGTGTTTGCGGGTGAGACCCTCGGGCAGGGGCAGCGAGAGGCGCGAGAAGCTGACGATGGCGGCGGCGATGGCGAAACACCCGGCGAGCATCAGGGCGGCGTGGGTGCTGTTCTGGGGGACAAGGTGGAAGAGCAGGGCCATCAAGGCGGCGCCGGTCGTCTGCCCGACGAGCCGGGCCGTAGCCAGCATGCCGCTGGCCGAGCCGCTGCGGGTCGGGGGGGCCGAGGCGATCAGGATGCTGTTGTTCGGCGACTGGAAGAATCCGAATCCGGCGCCGCAGAGCATCAGCCTCCAGATGATGTCGCCGTGCGAGGGGTTTTCGGGTAACCAGGCCAGCAGGAAGAGTCCGGCGGCCATGGCGGTCAGTCCGACGCCGCCGAGCAGCCCCGCGTGGACGCGTTCGACGAGCAGTCCGGCCACCGGAGCGACGATCATGATGATGGCGGGCCAGGCCGTGAGCAGCAGTCCGGTCTCGACGTCGCTGTATCCGCAGGTGTGCTGCAGGTAGAAGGGCAGCGCCACCATGGCGAGCATCTGTCCCAGGAACGAGCAGATCGACGTGAGCACCGAGACCGAGAAGATCGGGATGCGCAGCAGGTCGAAGGGCAGGATGGGATAGGTTTCGCGCAGCTGGGAGCGGATGAAGAAGAATCCGATGATGAGCATTGCGGCGATTCCGAGCGAGAGGATCCGCGGGTCGAGACCGTGGGAGAATCCCTCGATGGAGGACATCATCAGACCGAATGTCAGGGCATTCATCAGGGCGTCGCGCCAGCTGAAGTGGTGGGCGGCGTCCTTGACGGGGTTCGAGGGGAGGAATCGGTGGCTGAGGGTGAGGGCGGCCACTCCGACGGGGATGTTGACGGCGAAGAGCCAGGGCCAGTCGGCCACGGAGAGGATACCGGCGGCGATCGTCGGGCCGGCGACCGACGAGACGGCGACGACCGTAGCGTTGATGCCCAGACCGCGTCCGAGTCGGGCCCGGGGGTAGATGAACCGGACGAGGGTGGTGTTGACCGAGGTGACGGCGGCGGCTCCGAAACCCTGCATGACGCGGGCCAGGACGAGGGTTTGGAACGATCCCGAGAGGGCGCAGCCGACCGAGGCGACGGTGAAGAGGGCCAGCCCGCCGATGTAGATCTTGCGGTAGCCGAGGACATCGCCCAGGGCCGAGAACGAGAGCAGCGAGACCATGATGGCCAGCTGATAGGCGTTGACGATCCAGATGGAGTCGGCGGCCGAGATACCGAGTTGGGCGCTGATGGTCGGGAGGGCGACGTTGGCGATCGAGCCGTCGATGACCGAGAGCGAGACGCCGAACGAGACGGCGAGGATGGCACCCAGTCGGCGGGGCATCGGCAGGCCGTCGGTGGGTGCGGAGATATGGGGATTCGTGTACATCGGCCGCAAAGGTACGAATAAAAAGCGAGAGGTGCACCCGGCGGGGATGACCTTTTGTCTTATTGATCGTGGCGTTTGTCGCGGGCGGGAGTGCGCCAGATGTTCAGCAGGCAGATGACCAGCAGGGCGGCGATGGCGAAGTTTCCCGTCGGTTCGCAGTCGGGGAAGAGCAGTCGGGTGGCGATCCGGATGGCAAAGGTGATGATGACGAGCGCTACGGCCAGGATGCGGATAACCTTGTCGATTTCCATAGGGGATGGTGTTTGGGGGTTTGTTGTGCCGCAAATATAAAAATAGATTTATCGAAAAACAAATTAAATTTATTGTTTTTCGATAAATCTATGGGGCGATAGCTCCTGCCCTACAAACGTTTCTTCCGGCCGGACTTTTCGGGGCTGGAATTTTTCTCTGTTCCGTGACAGCCCTGTTCATCCGGCTCTGCCCTTCCTGATCCTGTTCATCCGGCACAGTCCTTCCTGGTCCTGTTCATCCGGCCCCGTCTGTGCCGGCTCGTTCGCCCGAGCCTGATCGCCGGTCTTTCGAGGCGACCCTCACTCCGCCCCCTCCCCTTCTATTCTATTCGGCGTCGACGAACTTGTAGAGCTGGTCGCCGCGGCGGATCACACCCGGGGTATGGATGGCGCAGAGTTCGCCCTGAACCACCTTTTCACAGGGCTTTCCGTCGGGACCATGGAGTTCGGTGAGGGGCTGTTCGGCCACACCGGTTGTGGCACCGAGGAAGAAGATCTCCTCCCCGACCTCGAGGGTCGAGGCCTCGACGGCCACCTCGGCCACCGAGAGTTTCTTGTAGAAGTTCACCACCTTGCCGACATAGACCTTGCGCTTGGTGGCCGACGAACCGTAGGCGGTACTGTGCTCCGCCACGGGGCGTCCGGCGTAGTAACCCTCCCAGAATCCGCGGTTGAAGACCTCGCGCAGACGCTCCTTGAGTCCTGCGGCGAACTCCGGGGTGTAGCTGCCGGCCTCCAGGGCCCGGAGCGCCTCGTCGTAACAGCCCACCACGCGCTTGACATACTCCGCCCCGCGGGCACGCCCCTCGATCTTCAGCACGCGCACCCCCGCGGCGATCATCTTGTCGAGGAAATCGATCGTGCAGAGGTCCTTCGGCGAGAGGACATACCGTCCGTCGATATCGAGCTGGGCGCCGGTCTCCTTGTCGGTGACGGTGTATTTGCGGCGGCACAGCTGGCGGCAGGCGCCGCGGTTGGCCGAGCATCCGGTCTCGTAGAGCGAGAGGTAGCAGCGTCCCGATACCGACATGCAGAGGGCGCCGTGGGCGAACATCTCGATCTCGACCAGTTCGCCGCGCGGGCCGCGGATCTGCTCCGCCTCGATGCGGCGATGGATCTCGGCCACCTGTTCGAGGGTCAGCTCGCGGGCCAGTACCACCGTATCGGCCCACTGGGCATAGAAGCGCACGGCCTCCGAATTCGAGATGTTGCACTGGGTCGAGATGTGCACCTCCTGTCCGATCTGGCGAGCGTAGAGGATGGCGGCCATGTCCGAAGCGATGATGGCGTCGACGCCGGCCTTTCGGGCGCGGTCGATGACGGCGTGCAGGTCGTCGATCTCATCCTCGTAGACTACGGTATTGACCGTCAGATAGCTCTTGACGCCGGCCTTGCGGGCCAGACCGACGATCCGTTCGAGGTCGTCGAGCGTGAAGTTGGCGGCCGAAGCCGAGCGCATGTTGAGTTTCCCGACGCCGAAGTAGATGGCGTCGGCGCCGGCCTGAATGGCCGCGGCCAGCGATTCGTAGGACCCCACCGGGGCCATGATCTCTATGTCGGATCGTTTCATTTCCGGGTTGTCAGTGTTTGCGGCCCATCAGTCCGGCGGCGAAGTCCCGCATCTGGCGGGTCCGTTCGGGATTGGCCGTGAGGGTATCGAGTTGGGCCAGCGCCCGTTCGAACCGCAGCGAGATCTGCTGCTCGGTCAGACGCGGAATGTCGAGCCGGTCGTAGATCTCCTTCACGATCGAGATCTTCTCCTGGTCGGAGAGTTCCGGATTGCGGTAGGTTTTGCGGAGGATTTCGCGCGTGGGTTCGTCGGCGTGGCTCATGGCCGTGATCATCAGATAGGTCTTCTTCCCCTCGAGGATATCGCCGCCGATGGCCTTTCCGAGACGTTCGTCCCCGTAGCTGTCGAGCAGGTCGTCCTGCAGCTGGAAGGCCAGTCCGAGTTCGATGGCGAAGCGGCGCAGTTTGCGGCAGTCCTCCTCGGAGGCGCCGCCGAGCGTGGCTCCGATGGCGACAGCACCGGCCAGCAGCACCGAGGTCTTCAGTTCGATCATGTGCATGTATTCGACGACCGAGACCTTGGGCTTGTGTTCGAAATCCATGTCGTACTGTTGCCCTTCGCACACCTCGAGAGCCATGGCGTTGAAGATCGTGAGGACCTGCGGCAGGGTCTGGGACGGGATGGCGCTCAGCAGGCGGTAGGCGCAGATGAGCATGGCGTCACCCGAGAGGATGGCGACATTCTGTCCCCATTTGGCATAGACCGAGGGTTTTCCGCGGCGGACGGCGGCATTGTCCATGATGTCGTCGTGCAGGAGCGTGAAGTTGTGGAAGACCTCGACGGCCGCGGCGGCGGGCAGCGCGTGCTGGATGTCGTCGGTGAAGATGCCGCAGGCGAGCATCAGCAGCATCGGGCGGAGGCGTTTTCCTCCTCCGGCCAGCGAGTATCCGATTGGCGCATAAAGGAGTTCGGGCTCGGCCGGGAATTCGGTCTGGGCCAGGTAATTTTCGATGGTTTGCAGCAGTTGCTCGTTATTTTGCATGGCTCGGGAAGTTTTTTTCGGATCAAAACAGACCCAAAAATACGAAAAAACTTTGGAGTGGCCGAATTTTCGTGTAACTTTGAGTATACGAAATCAACTTTAATCTGAAATACAGCTATGAAAAAACTTGCGATCGGTGTCGATATCGGTGGTATCAACACCGCCTTCGGCCTGGTAGACGAAAATGGCGATCTCTATGCCGAATCGGTCATTTCGACCAAGAAATACCCCTATGTCGACGACTATCCGGCCTATGTCGAGGAGCTTTGCGACTCGCTGCAGGCCCTGGCCCAGAGCCTCTCGTTCGAGTACGAGCTGGCCGGAATCGGCATCGGTGCTCCGAACGCCAACTTCCACAAGGGGACGATCGAGATGCCCGCCAACCTGTGGAAGTTCCGCGAAGGGGAGACCAATCTCGACGAGTCGCGCCGGATCTTCCCGCTGGCCGAGGACATCTCGCGCCACTTCAACGGGGCGAAGACCGTGGTGACCAACGACGCCAATGCCGCCACCATCGGTGAGATGATCTACGGCAATGCCAAGGGGATGAAGGACTTCATCATGATCACGCTCGGTACGGGTCTCGGTTCGGGCTTTGTGGCCAACGGCGAGATGATCTACGGCCATGACGGATTTGCCGGCGAGTTCGGCCATGTCATTGTCGAGCGCAACGGCCGCGAGTGCGGATGCGGGCGTCGGGGCTGCCTGGAGACCTACGTCTCGGCAACGGGTATCAAGCGTACGGCCTTCGAGCTGATGGCCAAGATGAACGCCCCCAGCAAGCTGCGCAGCATTGCCTTCGACGATTTCGACGCCTCGATGATCTCGGCCGCCGCCGAGCAGGGCGACCCCATTGCCAAGGAGGCCTTCCGCTTCACGGGCGAGATGCTGGGACGGGCGCTGGCCGACATCGTGACGATCACCTCCCCCGAGGCGATCTTCCTCTTCGGCGGACTGTCGAAGGCGGGCAAGCTGCTCTTCGAGCCGACGCAGTGGTACATGGAGGAGAACATGCTCTTCGTCTTCAAGAACAAGGTGAAACTGCTGCCGAGCGGCATCCAGGGCAAGAATGCCGCCATTCTCGGAGCTTCGGCCCTGATCTGGCAGGAGCTCGAGCATCTCAAATAGCCGACCGGGTCGGTATGCCTGACGGGCGGAGTCCGAAGACTCCGCCCTTTTTGAAAATCCAAACTGCAGATAACCAAATGAAACGACTGATTTTGTTGACCGCCGCACTGCTGACGGTCGTTGTGGCTGCGGCGCAGGTGCGCTTTGTCGACGCCACGCAACTCACGCTGATCGGCAAGGCGCTGCCGACCTCACACCCCTACCACCGTATCGATACGACCCGCTACAAGGGCTTCACGCGTTCGGAGAACCAGCAGGTCCGCTGTTCGGCGGGGCTGGCGCTGGTCTTCCGGACCAACTCCACGCGTATTGACATCAAACCCCTCTACACGTCGTTTGTCTACCGCGGGACCAGTACGCCGCGGGTTGCCTCGGAGGGTTTCGACCTCTATATCCGCCACAACGGCGAGTGGCTCTATGCCGCCTCGCAGGCTGCAGGCAAACGCGGCCAGACCTTCACGCTGATCAAGGAGATGGACTCCACGGAGAAGGAGTGCCTGCTCTACCTGCCCAACTACAGCGAGCTGCTCTCGCTGGAGATTGGTGTGGACGAGGGGGCCGCGATCGAGCCGATGGAGAATCCCTTCCGCCACAAGATCGTGATCTTCGGCTCGAGCTACACCCACGGCGTCTCGACGAGCCGGCCGGGGATGAGCTACCCGATGCAGATCGAGCGCAACACGGGGCTCTACTTCTGCAGCATCGCCTGCAGCGGCAACAGCAAGCTCCAGCCCTATTTTGCCGACTACCTGCGGGATGTGACGGATGCCGATGCGATGGTTTTCGACAGCTTCTCGAATCCCGATGCGAAGATGATCCGCGAGCGGCTGATCCCCTTCATCGCCCGCATCCGCGAGAAGCTGCCCGAGACGCCGCTGATCTTCGTGCAGACGATCTACCGCGAGAGCGGCAACTTCAACCTGGGGGTGCGTCGGCGCGAGGAGGCCAAGCGTGAGACGGCCCGCGAGATGATGGCCGAGGCGATGAAGCGCTTCGACAACGTCTACTTCCTCGACCTGAAGAACCTCACGGGCAACGACCACGTCACGTCGGCCGACGGCACCCATCCGTCGGATCTGGGTTACTGGCGCTGGGCGCAGAATCTCCAGCCCGAGTTGCTGAAGGTGCTGCACCGGTGCGGCATCCGTTGATTCCGGATGCGGGTCCGCCCCGCCCTGCTCATGAAAAGGCCCCTGCAACGTTCGGGTTGCAGGGGCCTTTCTTGTCGGGGTCTCTCCGCTGTGCGGGCGGCTATTCGCGGATCAGCGTGTCGTAGTCGCCGGCGGGTTCGTATCCGAGCAGCAGGGGCCGTGGCCGGGTGTTGTCGAAACGGTCGTTGAGGGGGCTCCGCGTGGGGTCGAACCACGGACAGCGGATCCCGGCCAGATCGAACAGCAGATGGGGCAGATCGTCCGACGAGAAGCGTCGGTCGGCGGCCCGGATGACCTGAGCCACGACATCGGGGTGCCGTTCGCGGTAGGAGTCCGACATCCAGATCAGGAACGGGATCTCGAACTGATAGCGGCAGATACCGGCCGTAAGCGGCGTGTAGGTGCGGCCGAACTGGTCGCGGTAGTCGAACATCTCCTCGCCGTGGTCCGGGAGGTAGATCACGATGGCCTCGCGGTCGGCGAAGCGCTCCATCATGGCGTCGACCACCCGGTCGTTGTAACGCGTGGCGTTGTCGTAGTCGGCCAGGATCTGCTTCTGGCGGCTGTTCAGATCGGGGCGGTCGTAGGATTCGGGGGTGAAGAAGGACTCTTCGGGCGGGAAGCGGTTGTTGTAGTGGACGTGCTGCCCCATCAGGTGGAAGAGGGTCAGCTCGGCCTTCACGCCCGTCGGAACGATCCGGTCATACTCCCCGATCAGCTCCATGTCGAGCGGATAGCGCCGCGGGTTGACCCCCGTGAAGAGGAGGCTGTTGCTGCGGGCGTTGAAGAGGTTCTTCAGCCCGAGGTCGTGGAAATTGGTCACCGTACCGGCGGCCTGGTTGTCCAGATGGAAGGTCTCGTAGCCGGCCTTCAGAAAGAGAGCCGGGAAGAGCGGCGCCTCGTCCCAGCGCTGCCCGGCGTCGAGACTGGCCGGCGAGAAGATCTGGTTGAGGACCGAGGTGGTGAGGTTGGCGGGTGAGACGACATCGTTCAGCCGGTAGAGTTCGCCGCGTTCGAGCCGTTCGGCGAGCCGTGGATTGGTCGGCATTCCGTAGCCGTAGAGGCTCGAGTGGTGCTTGTTGAACGACTCGCCGATGATCACGACGATCGTCGGCGAACGGAACGTGCAGCTCTCCACGCGGGCCGATTCGAGCATCTGCAGCAGCCGCTGGGCCCGTTCGGGCGAGAAGTTGTTCGCCGCCAGGGCCGTGTGGATGCGTTCGAAGGTGGAGATCGGGGTGCTCGGGGCCGAGATGGCGGGGGCGTCGTGGCTGTCGAGCAGCATTTTGCCGAAGATCTGGATCCGGCTGACGGAGATGCCGAGCCCGATGAGCAGCAGCACTCCCAGTGTCGAGCGCAGCACGCGGCTGCGGAGGTGGAAACGGGGGGCATGGCGCCGCAGCATCACGTATCCGGCGATGAGCAGGACGAAGAAGAGCGTCAGCAGCACGAAGGTTGTCGAGGCGCAGTAGGTCTTCAGGAATTCGGAGCTCTCCTGCCTGTCGGTCTCCCAGAGGACCTGGATGACCGATGCCGAGCAGAGGGTTCCGAACCGGAGCTGGAGGAAACTCTCGGCATAGGAGGCCGCGCCGAGGATGAGCAGCAGGGCCGAGACGTAGACATTGCGGAGGATCCGGCGCACGGTCGACTCCTCGCCCGAGGCTCTTTGCCGGCGGAGCAGCAGGAGCGGGGCCGAGAGGACATAGGCACGGAAGAACGAGAGCAACAGGGCCAGAATCAGATTCCGCCAGACGAAGAAGGTCATCTCGCGGCTGACGGCGTAGAGGATGTCGGGGAGTGTGGGGACGAGGGCCGCGAAGAGGAAGAATCCGGGATTCTCGCCGATCGGGCGCAGCAGTCGAGAAAAAGTGCTGCCGACCTTTTCGGGCCGACAGCACAGGTGTCGCAGCTTCATGCCTTGCGGGGGACTACTTCATGACGATCTGCGTGGAGCCGATCAGACGACCTTCGCTGTAGAGTTCCACGGTGTAGGTTCCGGCGGCGAATCCCGTCGAGTTGAAGTAGATGCCCACCTCGAGGTCCTGATTCTGGTAGTCGACCTCACGCATGGCCGAATAGCTGAGCCGTTCGCCCTCGAATTCGAAGGTCGGCATCTGTTCGGTGGTGAGCACATAGCCGTCGGGCGAGGTGATCCGCACGTAGACGGCGCGGTTTCCGGGCGTCGCCAGTTCGTTGGCCGAGAGGACGAAGTCGACGCGCAGACGCGAGGCGTTCTTCACGCGCGAGACGGGTTTGCTGCGGTCGTTGAGGGCCGTCAGACGGATGTCGCGGGCGCGGAGTACGGCTCCGACCTTGACCTTGTTGTCGAGTTCAGCGGCCTTCTCTTCGGCCATTTCGGCGCGCAGGCGGGCCGTGGAGATCTCCTTGCGGTAGCCGACGTTCTCCTTGATGAGCTGTTTGTTGAGCGTATTGAGCGAGTCGATCTGGCGGACGTAGCCCTTCATGATGGTGCGCAGCGTGCCGACCTCCTTCTCATACTGTTTGATTTTGGCCAGGTTCCACGAGCGCTCCTTCTTCAGGCGGGTCATGAGCGAGTCGGCGCGTTCGCGTTCGATATCGAGGCCGCGGGAGATCGAGTCGTTCGAGATCTGGAGGTTGTCGTAATCCTCCATCAGCCGGCCCAGATCGTTCTGGATCGAGTCGCGGTCGGCGCGCAGCAGTTCGTTGTCGAGCATCTGCTGGCGGTGGATGCCGAAGTAGAGGGCCGAGATAGCCACCAGGATGACCGAGAGGATGATGATGACGATGCGATAGCCGCGGATGGACTTTCCGGCATCGGGCTGCGGCGTCGAGAAGTCGTCGTCTTCGAATTCCGAAGGATCGTATCCCTGTTTGTTTTCCATAGGAGGTTGGTTTTAGCGGTGACGTACGGGCCGGACCGGCCGGCAGCAGCCGGGCTGCGGGGGCGGATGGCGGTGTTCGACACCGGGATGTTGTCTGGTTTGGCAAAGATAGTCAAAAAATGCGAATCCGGAAGCCGTCGCGCGTCATACTTTGCGAAAGCCCTGCATTCGGGGGATCTCTGTCTACCTGACGAGGCTTGTGAGCGGGTATTTCAGCCCCTTGTAGCCGGAGATATAGGCCTGGATGCTGCCGATCTTGACCGGAGATTCGATGTAGAGCGGGATCTTGTTGTCGTCGTCCGAGATCCAGATGGTGAAGATCGTGCCGTCGGTGAACGAATATCCCTCGGTGGTGCCGAGCTGGCATTCGAACTTCAGCGTGCGGAATCGGCCCATGTTTCGGATCTTCTTGGTTTCGCGGCCCAGGTAACGGTAGTGGATCTGCTTGATGGTGTCCTGCAGAACCATCTGCAGCGTGCCGGGCTCGCCGACGCGGAAATCCTCGGCTTCGGCCGACCGCAGGGTGAAGAAGAGCGAGATGGGGTCCATGCTCTCGCGGGTGAGGGTCATCTGCTTTTCGCGGAAGGGGCGCTGCCGGCTCCGCCAGCGGGTGTGGATCGTCGAATCGGCCCAGAGGTAGGTGTAGTAGCTCTGGAAGGTGTAGTCGCCCTCGTGGAGGTCGCTCTCGAAGCGGACGGGACGCAGCTCCTGCGGGTCGATCCACACGCGGTAGATATCCTCCAGGTTGAAGAACCAGCGGTAGGTGGGCAGTGTGCGGCCGATTCCCTCGACGCGGTAGCGGGGCGTGCCCTCCGAACGGTCGTCGTAGGTGCAGACCTCGACGCTGCCGACCTCCGTGTTGGGGAACATCTTGGCCTTGTAGCTCACCCGGTAGTAGAGCGCTTCGCCCGGATGGTAGAGCTGTGCGGCGAGGGGCGATGCCGCCGCAAGCAGGAGTATGCTGAACAGCAGTTGTTTGATCTTCATCGTGAGCAGGTGTTTAACGAATAACGTATCGGTCGTGCGGAATATTACGAAATGCGTGAGAAATCGATCTCTTCGCGGCCCGAATAGCGGCGGCGCAGCGCTTCGAGACCGCGGTTGGGGGGCTCGGAGAGGGTCGGGTCGGCGGCGAGCACCGCGGCGGCGGCTTCGCGCGAGACGGTGAGGATCTGCACGTCGGCCGTCGGGCTGGCGATCTTCAGGTCGAAGGCCATGCCGCTCTGCATCGTGCCGTTGATGTCGCCGGCGCCGCGCAGCTTGAGGTCGAGCTCCGCCAGGCGGAATCCGTCGTTCGTCTCGCACATGGCGTCGAGCCGGGCCCGGGATTCGCGCGAGAGCTTCTCGCCCGACATGAGGATGCAGTAGGACTGTTCGCCGCCGCGCCCGACGCGTCCGCGCAGCTGGTGCAGCTGCGAGAGGCCGAAGCGTTCGGCCGATTCGATGACCATGACCGTGGCGTTCGGGACATCGACCCCCACCTCGATGACCGACGTGGCGACGAGGATCTGCGCCTCGCCCTCCTTGAACTGCCGCATCGACTCCTCCTTGTCGGCGGGTTTCATCTTTCCGTGGCAGATCGCCGTGACGTACTGCGGCAGCGGGAAGTCGCGCGAGATGGCCTCGTAACCGTCCGTGAGGTCCTTGTAGTCCATCGCCTCGGACTCCTTGATGAGCGGGTAGACGACGTAGACCTGGCGGCCCTTGGCGATCTCCTGCCGCATGAATCCGAAGAGCTTCAGCCGTGCGGCGTCCGTATAGTGGTAGGTCTTGATCGGACGGCGTCCGGGAGGCAGCTCGTCGATCACCGAGACGTCGAGGTCGCCGTAGAGGGTCATGGCCAGCGTGCGGGGGATCGGCGTGGCGGTCATCACGAGGATATGGGGCGGCTGTGCGTTCTTGGTCCAGAGGCGGGCGCGCTGTTCGACACCGAAACGGTGCTGCTCGTCGATGACCACGAAGCCGAGGTTCGCGAACTGCACGCGGTCCTCGATCAGGGCGTGGGTGCCGATCAGGATATGGACCTCGCCCGAGGCGATCCCCTCGAGGGCTTCGCGGCGTTCGCGGGTTTTCGAGGCGCCGGTGAGGATGGCCACCCGGACGGGCAGTCCGTCGAGCATCCTGCTGATGGTTGCAAAGTGCTGCCGGGCGAGGATCTCCGTGGGGGCCATCATGCAGGCCTGGTAGCCGTTGTCGACGGCCAGCAGCATCGACATCAGCGCCACGAGGGTCTTTCCGCTGCCGACGTCGCCCTGCAGCAGTCGGTTCATCTGGAATCCCGAGACGGTGTCGCGGCGGATTTCGCGGATCACGCGCTTCTGGGCGCCGGTCAGCGGGAAGGGGAGCTTTTCGTTGTAGAAGGTGTTGAAGACGCCGCCGACCTTCGGGAAGAGGAAGCCGTTGCTCTTCGAGAGGCGGGCCGTGCGGCGCTGCTGGATGTTGAGCTGTACGCCGAGCAGTTCGTCGAACTTCAGCCGGTACTGGGCCTGCCGGAGCAGCTCCTGCGACTGCGGGAAGTGGATGTTGTAGAGCGCCTCGCGCAGCGGGATCAGCCCGTACTGCTGGCGGAGCGCCTCGGGCAGCGGATCCGTAATGCGGTCGCGGACCAGCGCCCAGGCGTTGCAGACGATCTGGTACATCCCCTTGGCACCTAGGACGTTTCCGAGTTTTTCGGTCGAGGGGTAGATGCCCTGCATGCCGCTCTCGGCCTTGCGCGAGAGGGCCTGTTCGATGGTTTCGAGTTCGGGATGGGCGATCGAGAGTTCGCCGCGGAAGAAGTTCGGGCGGCCGAAGACGAGGTACTCGCGCCCGACCTCGACACGCTTTTCGATCCACTTGATCCCCTGGAACCAGATCAGTTCGGCGCGTCCCGAGGCATCCTGCACCTGGACCGAGAAGCGGCGTTTGCGTCCCGTTCCGGCGTAGGCGACGCCCATGACGCGGGCGCGGAACTGCACGTAGGAGAGTCCGGCCGTATCGGTGATCTCCGCGATGCGGTAGATGCGCGTGCGGTCGATGTATCGGAAGGGGTAGTGGCTGAGCAGGTCGCCCACCGTACGGATCCCGAGCTCCCGGTCGAGGAGCTTGGCCCGGGCCTCACCGACCCCCGGGACGAATTTGATATCGTTGTCGAGTATCTCCACCTGGCAAATATACGAAAAGGCGGCCGCAAAAGCTCCTTTTTCGGGCTCTTTTTTGCCGGGATCCGCTTCGGACGGCGGCTGCGGGAGTGCTTGGCCGGTCATGCAGGCAGACAAAACCCTCTCGGGGCTGTTCCGCCGGAGCAGCCCCGAAACGGGATAACGACTGGAAAATACGGGTCATTAACAGGCTTCCGCCTTACCTGGATCCGGAAGGCCTTTTCGGAAGGATTTTTCGGGACAAATTTTCCGGGGCAGATTTTTCGGGCTCTTCTTTTCCTTTTCCCTCTTTTGCTCTCTGCTCTCCCGGCTCGTCCTCTGTTCCCCGGGCTCTCTCCTCTCCCTGGACTCTCCCCTCCCCGGATTCTCTCCCCCCCTCGCTTATTCGGCGTCGGTTGTTTTCTCTTCGAGCGTCACCTCGACACCCGAACGGGCGAAGGCTCCTTGATCCCACATGCCTGCGGATTCAGCCGTGCGCTCCTCCTCGGTGAACTTGATTTGGAGCTCCCGAGTGGAGAACTCGCCGCCGTTTTCCGGACCGTCGATGTCCGTGAAGCGGATCTTCGCCTCGTTGAAGAGGCCCCTCCCGGAGATTTCGAACGAGCCGTCGCTGCCGGTCTCGACAGCGGTCGGGTCCTGACTACTCTGAACCTGGATCCCCGGAATCGGGTTTCCGGCCGGATCGCTGACCGTTCCCTTGACCAGGAATCGGTTGTAGGGGGTCCCGTACATGGTCAGGGAGGAGTCTTCGGACTCGCAGGCGGTGCCGAAGCCGAGCAGTGACGCCGCCATCAATAACAGTTTGCCTTTCATGTTACCCATGAATTTTGATGATGTAGCCAAAGCGCCAACAGGGTAGCCGCACTGTCGACACGGAAAGATAGGGAAATTTTCGCAGATTACCAAAACCTTGCTATCTTTGTCTCGGATAAAATGCAAACGATGGATCTTTCGAAATTCAAGCGCCGTCCGACGTGCGAGGTACGGATCGGGCGGGTGACGATCGGCGGCGACCGCCCGGTGGCCGTGCAGTCGATGACCAATACCGATACGAACGATACGCAGGCGAGCGTTGCGCAGATCGAGCGCATCGACCGTGCCGGCGGCAAGATCGTGCGCCTGACGGCTCAGGGGCGCCGCGAGGGGGAGAACCTCGGCCGGATTGTCAGCCAGCTGCGGGCCGACGGCTTCGATACGGCCATCGTGGCCGACATCCACTTCGTCCCGGAGGTGGCCTCCATTGCGGCGAAGTATGTCGACAAGGTGCGCATCAACCCCGGCAACTACCGCAACGAACACGGCGAATTCGAGGTGCTGATCGAACAGTGCCGCGAACGGGGTGTGGCGCTGCGCATCGGTGTCAACCATGGCTCGCTGGCCAAACGGGTCTTCGACCGCTGGGGCGATACGCCCGAGGGGATGGTCGTCTCGGCGATGGAGTTCCTGCGCATCTGCCGGGACCGGAAGTTCGATCAGGTGGTCGTCTCGATGAAGTCGAGCAACACGCGCGTGATGGTGGCGGCCTACCGGCTGCTGGTCGAGGCGATGGATGCCGAGGGGATGCACTACCCGATCCACCTCGGGGTCACCGAGGCCGGCAACGGGCTCGAAGGGCGTGTGAAGAGCGCCGTGGGGATCGGTGCGCTGATGGCCGACGGCATCGGCGACACGATCCGTGTCTCGTTGACCGAGGCCCCCGAGAACGAGATCCCCGTGGCACAGATGCTCGTCGATCACTTTGCCCGGCGTCCCGGCGAGTTCGAGGTGCTCCACCCCGAACGCTACTCGCCGACGGCCTACCGGCGCCGTTCGCACGTCACCGTGCCGGTCATTCACACCGAACCGCTCGACGGATTCCGGGTGCTGGAGGCCCGCTCGGGCAACCCGACGGCCGAACTGCGCGCTGCGATTCTCAACCTCGAACAGGCCGACGAACCCGTCGTGGTCAAGCGCCGCTACGAGGAGCGTTCGCTGGAGGCCGTGGCCGTGAAGGCAGCGGCCGACCTGGGCCCGCTGCTGCTCGACGGCCTGGCCGACGGTATCTGGATCGAGGCGCCGGCTCTTACCGGGGCCGAGATCCGCGACGTGGAGCTGATGATCCTGCAGGCGGCGCGCGTGCGCTTCTCCCACACGGAGTATATCGCCTGCCCGTCGTGCGGGCGGACGCTGTACGACATCGAGAAGACGCTGGCCGACATCAAGGCCCGCACGTCGCACCTGAAGAACCTCCGCATCGGCGTGATGGGCTGCATCGTCAACGGCCCGGGCGAGATGGCCGATGCCGATTACGGTTATGTCGGGGCGGGTCCCGGTCGCATCACCCTCTACAAGGGACGCGAGGTGATCGTCCGCAACATCCCGCAGGAGGAGGCCCTCGACCGTCTCATCGAACTGATCCGCGAAAACGGCGACTGGGTCGACGCTCCGTCCGACACTCCGTCCGACGCTCCGGCGCAGAATTGATCCCGCCGGCCTGCCCATCGCCATGTTCCGTTAGAATTCCCTGCGCATGACCATTCTACCGCTTGCCTACCTGCCGTCGGTCTCCTACTTCGTGCACCTGCTCCACGGCGACTGCATCGTGGACCTGGGCGAACACTTCGTCAAACGCTCCGAACGCAACCGGGCCCGGATCCTCGCCACTGACGGGGTGATGGAGCTCACGGCCCACGTCTGCCACGCCAACCGCCCGCGCCAGCCCATGCGCGACATGCGGCTCGACTATTCGAAACGCTGGCAGCACCAGCACTGGGGGGCGCTGGTCGCCTCCTACCGTTCGTCGCCCTATTTCGAACACTACGCCGCCCGTTTCGAGCCCTTCTACCGCCGCGAGTATGCCTTCCTGGTCGATTACAACCTCCGGCTGCTGGAGGAGCTCTGCACGCTGGCGCGCATCCCCCTGCCGCGCTTCTCGGAGCGCTACGTCGAACCCCGTCCCGGCGATCTCGACCTCCGTGCCCGACACAACGAGGGCCTGGCCTTCGTGGCCGAGCCCTATTGCCAGGTCTTTTCCGACCGGATGCCCTTTGCGGCTAATTTGTCGTTTGCGGACCTGCTGTTCGCGGAAGGCCCGGAGTCAGCTTCGGTTTTAGCACGTTGCCGATTCGGATCGTGACGCTGTCACGCAGATCGCCGGCCACGGCCTTCACCTCGACCACCCCCTTCATCGTCACCGAATCGGTGCGGTACTGACACGGGGCGTATTCCGTCATCTGGAGCGTATCGGCCCCGGCCGTCAGCAGCGGCATCCCCGCCGACGAGTAGACGCGGAAGAGCTGCTTTTCGCTGTCGCGCAGCCGGCGGCGCTTGTCGACGATATGGAGCGTCGGCTCCTCGCGGTTCCACATCGCGCGGTAGAGGTAGTAGGCATCCTTGCATTCGCGGCGGTTGAGGGTGACCAGCCCGGCGCCGTTCACGCCGTAGGCCCGGCGGGCCGAACCGTAGTCGAACAGGCTCTCGATCCACACGCCCCAGAAGAGCGAATCGTTCTGCAGGTTGCGGGCATACTCCTCGTGGAACCGCGTCTGCCGATCCTCGGGGAGCCAGTTCGAACGGGGCTCCTCCTGAGCCGTGTAGCTCTTGTGGCCGAGGAATCCCGGACCGCCGTAGCAGACCGCCGAACGCAGGTAGGACCAGTTCTTCTTCAGCTGGTCGCGCCAGACGATGACGTCGTCGGTCGAACCGCGCTGCCATCCCACCGTCTGTTTCCAGACAATAAGATCCGTTACGAAATTCAGTGCTCCGTCCTGATCGCTGCAGGCGACCGTCGGACGCGAGGGGTCCATCTCGTGCGCCGTGTCGTTGAGGCGGCGCAGGTAGGGTGTCACGTCGTCGCCGCGCATCCAGAGTTGCGAGAAGATGCCCCACATGGCCACCGACGGGTGGTTGATGTTCTGGGCGATGATCTCCTCGAGCTGCTGCAGGCCGTTCTCCTCGAAGGCCGGGGTGGCGAAGTAGGCCATGTCGCTTAGGAACGGCGCCCGGTGCAGCGGCATGTCGATCCAGACGAGCAGCCCCTGCTCGTCGCAGCGGTCATAGAGGTATTGCGCGTGGGGGATGACGGCCGAACGCAGGGCGTTGGCGCCGATGTCATGGACCCGCGCCAGATCGGCATCGTAATCCTCCTCGACGAGCGTACCGCCCGAGAGGCCGTTGTCGTGGTGGAGCACCACGCCGTGGACCGCTGTGCGGACGCCGTTGACGGTCAGACCTTCGCCGGTCGAGACATTGACCGTGCGGAAACCCGTGCGGACGACGACCCGGTCGGTGATGCTGTCTTCGCCGATGGCGGCCGTCACGGTGTAGAGCGACGGATGGTCGGGGCTCCACAGGTCGGGCTCCTCGACGGCGTAGGGTATCAGAACGGGTTTGCCGTCGATGCGGGCCTTCTGGCGGCGCGAGAAGACCTGGCGTCCGTCCGGAGCGGTGATTTCGACGTTGAGCGTACAGGCGTTCTCGTTTTTCGAGGTGAGGTGGATTTCGATGTCACCTTCGGCGCGTTCCGGGGTTGCACTCCGCTGGTGGACCAGCACCCCCTCCGAACCGAGATAGAGCGGAGAGATGGCGGTCCTCTCCGTAACGATAAGTTCGGCACCGCGGTAGATGCCTCCGTAGAGGTTCATGTCGGTCGAGGTGGGCAGTACGTCGTCGCGCCAGCTGTTGTTGACCATCACGAGCAGGGCGTTGTCCGCACCGAAGCGGATTCGGTCGGTGATTTCGAAGACGAAGGCCGTACCGCCGCCGCGGTGGTTGCCGACATGGTAGCCGTTGACGTAGACGTCGGCGACGCTCTGCACGCCGTAGAACTTGACGAAGAGGCGTTTCGAGGCCCATTCGGCGGGGATGTACATGCCGTTCTGGTAGTTTCCGGTGGTTTCGAGCCAGTAGCCCTGTGCCAGCGGATCGGTGTTCCAGCTGTGGGGGAGGGTGACATGGCGGGCATTGTCGGAGGTGCGTTCCGACTTGAAGAAGAAGCGCCAGCCTTCGTTGATGGGGAAGACTTCGCGGGCCCGGGCCTCGCCGAGGATCCCGCCGAGCAGCAGAAGAAGCGTTATCAGTCGTTTCATGGCAGAACTTTTTTACGGCTCCGCACGGAAATTACGCTCCGACGGTCGTGTCGGCGCACCGTCGCCGGGGGGCGGGCGGCCGATCGCTGAGCGGGGTGTCCGGGGGAGTTCCAAGCGCAAAGATAGCATAACGGCGTCTGAAAATCAAACTTTATTTTCGGGATGTCCCCATCGGCTGTGCGTCGGACTGGGGACAAAAAAAGCCGGGCGCGAATCGGTCTGGTTCGATTCTGCGCCCGGCGGCACCGGGGTTTACCCCACCCCCTCCCTAAAGGGGTGCTCCATTAGATACCCGGTGCGGGTGCGGGAATTTGATGGATACTGAACTGCTTATTTGCCGATCTTGGCCGAAACCGTAACCGGGATGCGGCACTCGACTACCGAGAGATTCTCGAAGGTGACGGTAGCGACAACCGTTACCACGTAGTCCTGAGCCAGCGTAGCGCCCTCGTTCTGCCAGGTTACGACACCCGACTGAGCGTCAACCTTGAAGGTCGAGCCGTCCGACAGGTTGCCAACCAGATCCTTGTAGGCCTGCTCGGTCGTGTCGAAAGCGTAGCTTACCGTCGGCATGGCCACCTTGTAGTCGTTCTTGGCCTTGTTCGTCAGATCCAGCTTGGAGTAGCTCCAGCTCAGGATGGCGTCGTTGAACTTGTCGTTGACGCGAACCTGCGAAGCCGTTGCTGCGGTCTGCTCGCCGATCTGGTTGCCGAGGATCGTCACGCCGCTGGCCTTGCCGGCAACGAACGGGTTGACGAATACGATGCTGTAGGTGAAGGGGCAATCCTCGCCGTTAACCAGCGTCGTGGTGTAGGTCATGTCCTTGATCAGGTAGGGAACCTCCAGCTCGCCGTCGAGAGCGATCGTGAAGTCCGTGTCCTTCTGAGGAGCCGTCGGCGTTACATCCTTGACAGGCTGCTCGGCCCAGTCGAAGGTGATCGAAGCCACGTTGTCGGGGTCGACACCATCCTCGAGGTAGTATCCGAAGATGTTGACCTCTGTACCCTGAGTGTTCTTCGTCTTGGCGAAGTGCTCGCTGACTACCGAGCTCATCTTCCACGTCGAGCTTGTGGGATCAACCTGTCCCTTGACGATCACGATATCCTCCTGGGTTTCACCCTCGAAGTCGGCATAGGCACCGTTGATCGTGCTCTTGAGGAAGTGGTAGAGGATGTTGTACGGGTAGGCCTTGTGCTCCTCGAGGACGTAGAACTTCTGCGTCAGGATGAAGTTGCCGTTGGCCTTGTTGTCCTTGGCATTGACGCTGATGGTCAGCGTGTACTCGGCACCCTTGCCGTCAACATTCTTGTAGGTGTGCTGCGTCTTGACCTGGTTGTTGGTGTAGATCTCGACAGCCGACGTCGTTACGCTCTGGCTGTTGAGGTTGATCATGACGTTGATACCGTCGCTCGTCTTGTCGAAGAGCTGGTCAGCCTTGCCCTGAGCCTCGAAGATCGTCTTCTGAGCACCGTTCACGTCGGTGACGGTCAGCAGGACGTTGTAGGTCTTGTTGTATGCGTTCCAGAAGTTGGTCGAAGTCAGACCCTCGGCACCGTAGAGCTTGTTGTTGATATCCTCGTAGCTCATCTTGGCCACGGTGTTGACGGCATCCTTCATGTCGGCCGTCAGAGCGCGGTAGAGCTTCTCGGCATCGGCAGCGATCTGTACGTTGTTGTCATCCTTGTCGGGAGCAACCGTAGCGGCGATCGAGAGCTTGATGTAGGACGAAGCGACCATCTGCTTCGTGCCGCCGTTGCTCGGCAGGTAGGCGTCGACGCGGACGATCGGCGTACGGCCGATGGCCTGCGTGTAGGCACCCGTCAGGTTCTCCTTGTTGACCTCTACCACGCCGTCGTTCAGCTGAACGAACCACTGCTGGTTGGTCTTGTCGTTATCCTCGGCGAGGTACTCCTCCGGCAGGCTGAACTCGTAGCTCATGCCCTTGAAACCGAGCGTATAGAGGAAGTTGTCCTTGTCGTTCGAGTAGAGACCTACCAGCTCCTTCAGGTCGATCGAGCCGTTGTAGGCAAACTCGAAGTTGGCGGGGTAGCTCTTTGCGCCGACTTTGCCGACGAACTGCTTTACGAACGTGTCATCCTCGGCCTTGTCGTTCGAGATGGCCTTCGTACGCGTGTAGAGGAGTACGGGGTTTGCGAGATCCTTCTTCGTCTCGAGCGAATCGACGATCACGGCGTCGATGGCGGTCGACTTCACGTGGATGAAGTCCGACGTAACGGGGTTCTGACCGGCCCAAACCTGCAGGGCGGCGATGTTGTTCTGCGTCGACAGAGCCATCGGGTTGATCGTGGCAACGATGTCGATGTTGCCGTCGGTCTCGCCGAAGGTGCCCGAAACGACGTTCAGCAGGTCGCTCTCGTCACCGGCGATGGCACGTGTCGTCACGTCGCGGTTGACAAATGCCAGAACGGCACCCTCGACGTAGGCGTTGGTCGGGTTCATGCGGTAAACCAGATCCACCTCGTTCGACTTGTTCCAGCTCTGGGGCAGGAACTCCTTCGTAGCGGCGTTGTACTTGCTTTCGGTCAGGTACGAAGCGATGTGGAGGAATTCGTCGGTCGTCGTAGCATAGGGAACCTCCGAGCTGACAACCTCGGGAACGAATGCTACCGATCCGAGCTGGGCACCCAGCAGGATCTCCACCTCACGGGCGTCGCTGCCGTCGGCCTTCGTGCCGGGGATCGTCAGCGTGAGGATGTTGCCGTTCACGATGCCGCTCACACCCGAAGCCTTCCACGAAATCGTGGTCGACTCGGAGTACTCGCCGTTCTTCCAGATGTCGAAGCAGCCGGTCTCGATGTTGGGCACGTAGTAGATCGTGTCGCCATCCTTACCGTCCTGGCCGTCCTTGCCGTCCTTGCCATCCTGACCGTCGGCACCCGGTTTGCCGTCCTGGCCATCCTTGCCATCCTGGCCATCCTTGCCGTCGACACCAATGGCCTTGTACTCGGTCTTGTTGCCGTCCTTGTACCAGTAGCCGTCCGAACCGATCGTCCAGACTACGGCGTTGGTTCCGTCCACACCGTTGGTGATGGTGTAGCTCTCGCCGTTGCTCAGCGTGAAGGTCAAGCCGTCGGCGGTGGTAGTCACGGATTTGATGACCGAACCTGCCTCGATCAGAGCCTTGAGCTCGTCGACCGAAGCATTCGATGCATCGATTCGGTTGTTCAGACTCTTGATGTCGTCATCATAGTCCTTGCAACCGGCACCAATCAGCATTGTTCCTGTCAAGAACATTGCCAAAAGCTTAATTAACAAGTTGTTTTTCATAGTGAAATGATTGAATAAATGAGTGTGTTTGTGCTTCTCGTTTTTTGGTTCCCTATAATCTTTTTTGCCTTTGTTGGTATCATATATGATACGCATGGTGCAAATATAAAGATAAAAATTTGCACAGCAAAATTTTTGTGGAGATTTTTGAAATGGGAATGGATTATCAGGAGGAAGTGCTTTATATCTCCCGAAGAATCAAAGAGTTAAGGAAAGAGAAAAGGTTGACTGTTCAGGAACTGGCTTACCGATGCGATATGGAACGATCCAACCTGAGCCGAATCGAGGCGGGTCGGACGAATTTAACGATCAAGACACTCTGCATAATATGTAATGCGCTGAATGTCAGCCTGAGAGATGTAATTCGCTGAATTTATATACATATATTTATATAGAGGGCGCTCCTATGCGCGAAAAAGTGCTTTTTTTGGCACGTTCGGGTAAATTTCGTATCTTGCGGAACCATTAAAATCGGAACATTTGAACGCTGTCGATCTGATCGTATGTCTCATACTGGCGCTGGCCCTGTGGAACGGGTGGCGGCAGGGTTTCATCGTGCAGATCTGCTCGCTCGGCGGGATTGTAGTGGGTATCTGGCTCGCTTCGCGCTTCGGCACCGAGGTGGGCGGATGGCTTCATCTCGATGAGGAGGTGGCCGCGGCCGGAGGTTTCGTCACGGTCCTTATCGCCGCGATTCTCGTGGTCGCCATTGCCGGACGTCTGATCCGGCGGCTCTTCCATTTTGCGGGACTCGGGCTGGCTGACAGCCTGTTGGGGGCGGTCGTGTCGGTGGCGAAATACCTGTTGATCCTGAGCGTTCTCTTCTCGGCTTTCGACAGACTGAATGTCGACTACAGCCTTGTGGGACCGCGTACGATCGAACATTCCCGCAGCTATCGGCCGATCATGCGCCTCTCCGAGTCGCTTTTCCCCTTTCTGGAGTGGGTGGGCGATCAGGTGCCGGTGAAGGAGGAAAATCCGAAAAACGATGAATAACAGATTTACGGCAACGGTGGTGCGCGCGACGGGCAGCTGGTACGACGTCGTGACCCGCGAGGGTACGGCCCTGCGCTGCCGGATCCGGGGACGGCTGCGTCTGCGCGGCGTGCGTTCGACCAATCCGGTAGTTGTGGGCGACGTGGTGACGTTCGAACCCGAAGAGACGGAGGGTGAGGGCGTTATCGTCGATATCGCCCCGCGCCGCAACTACGTCATCCGCCGCGCCTCGAACCTCTCGAAGGAGTCACACATCATTGCGGCAAACATCGACCGGGCGCTGCTGATGGTGACGCTGCAGTCGCCGGAGACCCCTCCGGAGTTTGTCGACCGCTTTCTGGTGACGTGCGAAGCCTACAAGGTGCCGGTGACGATCCTCCTCTCGAAGATCGATCTGCAGGATCCCGAGGCCGTGGCCTCGTTCCGGGCAATCTACGAAGGGGCGGGATACGACGTGATGGAGGTTTCGGCCGCCACGGGGCGGGGTGTGGAGGAGGTCCACAACCTGTTGACCGGTTCCACAACACTCGTCTCGGGCAATTCGGGAGTCGGCAAGTCGACGTTGATCCGCACGATCGACCCGTCGCTCGACATCCGCACGGGCGAGATCTCGGAGAGCCACCACAAGGGGCGCCATACGACGACCTTCTCGACGATGTACCCCCTGCAGGGGGGCGGAGCGGTGATCGACACGCCGGGGATCAAGGGATTCGGGCTGATCGACATCGACGACGCCGAGCTGTGGCACTACTTCCCGGAGATGATGCGCGTGGCGCCCGGGTGCCGCTTCTACAACTGCACGCATACCCACGAACCGGGTTGTGCGGTGGTCGAGGCGGTGAAGGCGGGCGAGATCGCCTGGCCGCGCTACGAGAGTTACCTGAAAATCCTCGACGAAGATGAGAAGTACCGCAAGTAACGATACGACGCCGCGCATCGATGCGCTGTTCGGTCCCGAGGCGGGGCCGGC
>ENA-OPBO01000047-OPBO01000047.1-human-gut-metagenome-genome-assembly--contig:-NODE-47-length-98170-cov-8.591398_pt1 | contig 98170 bp, 128 predicted proteins | sample MGYA00241071_ERZ501458 | MGnify/ENA primary metagenome ERZ501458 (study PRJEB25962, sample SAMEA2042509) | human gut metagenome | biome: human gut; feature: human-associated habitat; material: faeces... | reverse complement strand
GAAAGAGTGCAGTATTCTCGGCGCAGATAAGCATAGACGACGGGCAGTCGCTCTTTGTCCGCATAGAAACGCCGCTCGAAAACGGCAAGCCGATACGCTTCTCCAACTCGTCCGAGCTGCAGCGCGCCGACGGGTCGCTCGAGCTCGGGAACATGATGAGGTTTTGATATGGAGAAAAAATACAAGGTCTTTTATCAGGGCTCGCTCTATGGCCACTTCGGTCGCGACCGCGCGGGAAAAGAAATTGCAGTCAACAAAAGCTTCACTTGGGGCGGCGAAAGCTGGCTCGTGCCGTCTGTCTATTTTTGCGGCAAGGGACTTGTTGCAGATATGTTCAAGAAAGTGAGCATTGAAAGCTTCCGTGAGTTTATAGAAAATTTCGGACTCGATGAAAACAGCGATGGTGACGGCTTTTCAGACGAACAGCAGGCTGAAATAGAAGCTGAAAATCCGCTGAACAGCGATATCTTCGCCTCAATTCAGTTCGGCGGCAGAAAAAGCGACATGGAGTTTTCAAGCTCCGACTGCTGGAATCCGCTTTTCCCCGACAGCGGTGATGCGGCGGAAGCTCTGCTCGACAGATACGGGCTCGATAAATCTTTTTGCTGGCTTGCAGTGAGGATGAGTATCCCGTGGCGCGGCAGAAAACCGAAAAAATCAGATTCCCTGACCCTGCAACTTCGTGCGGAAAAGATACCCGTCCCGGGAGCGCATTTCAAGGCGAATTGCCCCGGCGACAAGACAGAATTTATAAATCCCGTGACCGGAAAAAAGCATACGCTGACGGTTACGGCTGTCGAACAGCAGAAGTTTTCAAAGCTGCGGCATATCGGCGAAAAAGAACCGCCGCTGTGTACAATAATGAATTATGACATCTCACCGAAAATTCCGAGGGATGAGATATCCGTGAATGACCGCTCGGAGCCGGAAAAACCGCGCGGGATTATCGCTCCATGCGGCAAAGCGGCGTCGGCAATAGGCATTATCGGCGGCGCGGACGGACCGACCGTCATCATCTCCGAGTATGAGAGCGGACACACGGCCTGCTCGTCCATGCACTTTGAGCCGGAATATGAGCCGGATTGGTGCATGACGTTTTACGACAAGCCGCGAGAGGACATCGAAGTTGAGCTGATATAGCACTCATATACCGCCGAAAGGCTCGGGATAATATTCCGGCTGCCTTTGGCGGAGTATTCGTAAGACATAAAGTGCTCCTTTATATCTGTTTGACAAATCGGGCGTCGTGCAGAGGGTAAAACTGCCGTTAGACAAACAATTTTAATATTGCAAATTGACACAATAGTGTAGAGGGCGGATATCATCCGCCAGCGATTTATGCAGCAGCTTGCAACAGTTCGCTTTGTAGGAGTCGGCGACTTGTCAAGAGAAACATGGTAAACAGTAGTGTAAGGACATGGTATACAACTCAAAGCCTGTGAATGGAACGGTTTAAAAGTTTACCGTAAGTTTGCGGGCGAACAAAGTAATTTTTGCAGTGACTTGCGGCTATTCACTTTGTAGGGTGCGGCGACTCGACGCACCGCTGCCGCCGTAGGCGGCACAGGGGGCAAGCCGCACGCAGAGAGCGTTTTGCACGACACGGATGAATAAATAGATTTTCGGTGACGCTGTCGCGTCAAAGGGTCGTCGAGTCGCCGACCCCTACAACTCAAAGTTTTCCGCATTTCCCTTGTAAAGGCTAGCTTAGCTCGCCTGCTGCAATCACCGCATAACCCGCGGGCGGATAATATCCGCCCTACACGGCTTAATGCATACAGGAAAAGCCCCGGCAGATATTATTCTGTCGGGGCTGAATCTGTTTTACGGATACTCTGAATTCGGCGTTTCTGTTTTTATTCCGGAAGCGAATCCATGTAGTTTTTATAGTGGGCAAAGACTATGCCCGGCTCCTGAAGGTCGGGGTTCCAGCGCTTGACCCACTCGAGGGAGAAGAAGCCGTCGAAGCCGGCTCTGTCGAGCAGCGTCACAGCGTCCGTGACGGGCACATCGCCGTAGCCCATCATACGGTATTCGACTCTTGAGCCGCGCATGACGGAGTCCTTCAAATGGACGTGCTTTATATAGGTGCCCAGCGCCGCAAAGGTCTCGACCGGGCTCTCACTGCCGAAGCGCACCGTGTGGTGGACATCCCAGAGCACGCCGCAGTTGTCGCTTCCGGCTCTGTCGAGAAAGGCGAGCATGGCCTTTGAACTCGAGAGGTCTCCGTTGGTCTCTATCAGCGGAGTGACGCCTCTCTTCGCGCCGTACTCGCACAGCTGGCGGTAGAGCCCCGCGCCGAGCGTGAAATCGCCGACGGTGATGTGCGGCTCGCCCGTGCCCATGACACGGATATATTTTACTCCGAGCTTTCTCGCAAGGTCAATGTAGCCGCACGCCTCGAGGAACGAGTCCTGCGCCCTGTCGCGCACGGCGAGCGTTGCGCCCGAGGTCAGAGAGGGAATGACAAGCCCAGTCTGAGCGATCTTTTCTTTCGTTTGCTCGATTTCGGCGTCCGAAAACTCGGGGATTTCAAGCGCGTTTATCTTGTCGCCTATACCCCTTATCTCCACGCCGCCGAAGCCTAAATCCTTGGCAGTCGCAACTATTTCTTTCAGCGTCCAGCGCGGACAGCCGAGGGTTGAAAATGATAGTTTCATCGTAACAGATCCTTTCGTAATATTCTTTTACGCAGTTTCTATTGAGTCGTCGCTCTGAAGCGAATATTTTTCGACCGCCATGTCGCGCAGAACGAATTTCTGGATTTTTCCGCTCGCGGTCATCGGGAATTCGTCCATTATCCAGACATATTTCGGGATCTTGAAGAACGCGACATTCTCCTTGTAGTAGGCCTTTATCTCCTCCTCGGTCATATCCTCACCCTCTTTGAGGATGACGCAGGCGCAGACCTCTTCGCCGTATTTCTTGCTCGGCACGCCGATGACCTGAACATCCTTGACGCGGTCATTATGATAGAGGCACTCCTCGAGCTCCTTGGGATATATATTCTCGCCGCCGCGGATTATCATATCCTTGAGCCTGCCCGTGACTTTGTAGTAGCCGTTCTCGTCGCAGACCGCGAGGTCGCCGAAGTGAAGCCAGCCGTCCTTGTCGATAGCCTGAGCGGTGGCTTCGGGCATCTTGTAGTAGCCCTTCATTATGTTGTAGCCGCGCGCGCAGAATTCGCCTATCTCGCCCGCGGGCAGAGTCTCGCCCGTGTTCGGGTCAACTATCTTGCACTCGACTCCCGGGAACGCCTTGCCGACTGTGGCGCAGCGTGTCTCGAGGGAATCCTCCGTCGTTGTCATCGTGCAGCCGGGCGCCGCCTCGGTCTGACCGAAAACGATGACGATATCGTGCATATTCATCTTCTCGCTGACATCGTACATCGTCTTTATCGGGCAGGGCGAGCCCGCCATGATGCCCGTGCGCATATGCGAAAAATCATATTTGTCGAAGTCCGGGTGTTCGAGCATGGCAATGAACATCGTCGGCACGCCGTGGACTGCGGTGCAGTGCTTCGTCACAAGCGCGTCCATGACCTTTTTGGCGTTGAACATATCAATTGGCACAAAGGGCGTTCCGTGGGATATGCAGGACATGAGCGCGAGCACCATGCCGAAGCAGTGGAAGAACGGAACGGTGATGCACAGTCTGTCCTCATGGGTGAACTTCATGCCGTCGCCTATCGTCTGGCCGTTGTTGAGAATGTTGTAGTGGGTGAGCATAACGCCCTTGGGGAATCCCGTCGTGCCGGAGGTGTACTGGATATTGACGACCTCGTGGCAGTCGCACGAGTCGCGCACCGCCTCGAACTCCTCGACCGGAGTCTGCTCAGCGAGAGTATAGAGATCCTTCCAGTCGACCATGCCCGCCGGGCACTCGCCCTCGCCCGCGTAGATAACGCTCTTTAAAAGGGGCAGCCTGCGGCTCTTGAGCTTGCCGGGCTCGCAGCTTTCAAGCTCGGGGCAAAGCTCGTTTATTATATCGATATAGCTCGTGCCCTTGTAGCCGTCAATGAGGACTATCGCCTCGGAGTCGGACTGCTTGAGCTGATAATCGAGCTCGAAAACTTTATAGCTGGTGTTGACGGTAACAAGTATACCGCCCATTTTTGCACTGCCGAAAAAGGTTAGCAGCCATGCGGGCACGTTTGTGCCCCAGATGGAAATGTGTGAACCCTTTTTAAGGCCTAGTGCCATGAAGCCTCTGGCTATCGTCTCACACTCGTCGTTGAACTCTTTCCATGTTCTGGAGTAGTCCCTGTCAGTGTAGTCGATCATGTTGTCGTCCGGGTACTTTGCCGCCATATCGGCGATCTGCTGTCCCAGAGTCTTTTCGAGAAACTTCTGCTGCATTGAAATCGATCCTTTCTTCAAAAATTCGGCTCGTGCCGTTAAGTATATTTCAACCGCTCAAGCGGCGATTGGCTCAATAGGTGTGGTCGCAGATTTCGTTTATCTTGTCGCGCAGGGCAATAAAATCCTCGAACGCCGCGGGCTTCTGGTTGGGATTGCGGAGCAGCGCCGCGGGATGGAAGGTACCCATATAGAGTATACCGTTGCGGTCATAGAAGAGTCCGTGCTCTTTTGTGACGCGAAAATCCTTCGAGATATATCTCTGTGCGGATATCCTGCCGACGCAGACGATTATCTTCGGACGCATCAGGGCTATCTGGCTGTCGAGCCATGCGGAGCACGCCTCCTGCTCCTCGGGCAGGGGATCGCGGTTCTGCGGCGGGCGGCACTTGACGGTGTTCGCGATATAGATATTCTTGTCCCTGAACAGGTCAACGGTCGCCATTAACTTGTCAAGCAGCTGACCGCTGCGCCCGACGAACGGCTCGCCTTTGAGATCCTCCTGCTGACCGGGTCCTTCGCCGATAAACATGACCTCCGCGTCCTCTTTTCCGACGCCGAAAACAACATTCGTGCGCGTCTGGCACAGACCGCATTTGCGGCAGTTCAGGCACTCCTGCCTGAGTTCCCCCCAGGTAGACATTGGCAAGCCTCCGTTTCATGTGATTATTTAGTAATTATAGCGTAGATTGTGCGGAATTAATATTTATACGGGAATAATTCTTCTTTTAAAGCCAAACAAGTATAAATTTTTTCTTTCGCATTGCAACATCCCGCGCGGATTTGTGGAAAAAATCGCAGACGAAAAGCAGCGATTCACCTCAAGTCGGGAGCTGAAAACCACGGGCTCTCGGCAGCAGACGCCGATAATTTCTCAAAAAATGCAAAAAATTCACAAATTCATGCTATACTGACCGTCGGGAGGGATGTCCGATGACTGCAAAAAAGAAAAAGCCGATAATCGCCCTCGCGGTTGTCTCGGCTCTGCTTACGGCGTTGATTATTTGGATAATTTGGGGCAACACGGCTCTGCAGCTCAACAAATACACGGTTTCGAGCGAGCGGCTGCCCCGAGCGTTTGACGGCTGCAAAATCGCGCATATTTCGGATCTGCACAACACCGAAATCGGCAAAAACAATGAAACTCTTCTTAATATGCTGAGAGAGACGAAGCCCGATATTATTGCTATAACGGGAGATTTGATAGATTCCCGAAAAACCAACGTTGCCGCGGCACTGCACTTTGCGGGCGAAGCGGTCAAAATCGCGCCCTGCTATTATGTCACCGGCAATCACGAGGCGAGGGCATCGGAATATGACGCTTTAAAGACCAGCTTAATAAAGCTCGGTGTAACCGTGCTCGAAAACGAAAAGACGGAAGTGGAGAGAGATGGCGAAAAAATCACTCTTATCGGTGTAGAGGACCCGAGCTTCAGCTCCGACTACTTATTCCATGACGAAGAGGCGATAATGGAGTCGCAGCTGAAAGCGCTTGTTGACAAGGATGACGGCTTTACTTTATTGCTTTCCCACCGACCGGAGCTGTTTGAGATTTACGTAACCTGCAATGCGGACCTTGTCCTGAGCGGCCATGCGCACGGCGGTCAGTTCCGCCTGCCGTTTATAGGCGGTCTGGCGGCTCCGAATCAGGGGCTGTTTCCGAAATATGACGCGGGACTGTTTTCCGAGGGAAAAACGAAAATGCTTGTCAGCCGCGGCATAGGCAACAGCATTTTCCCGTTTCGCGTCAACAACAGGCCGGAGATTATTTTAATAGAATTGCAGACGGACGGAGCTTGACTTTGTCCGTTTTTTGCCGAGCTTTTTGCAGAGCACGACAACCCGCCGCGCAATCGGCTCGATTTTGTGGCAAAACAGCCGCAGCAATAAATCTGCTGCGGCTGCCGTTCTCGCTTATTGCCTTTTTATTTCTTTCCGCGTCTTTTTCTCTTCGGCGCGGAATCTCCCGAACAGAGAATATAATCGGGCTTGAAGAAGATGCGGACTATTTTCGGGTTCAGCGTGTCCGCGTGCCGACCGGCGTAGATGCTTCCCGGTATGATGCTCAGCAGGAAGAGCATGAGCGCCGAGAAAAGTGCGATGATTTTCGGACGCTCCTCTTTTGTGTGGCGTGCGCGGACTTCGCACTCCTTCTCCTGCGTTACGAACATCTCGTTCGCTGTGCCCTGGGCGTAATATACTCTGTAATAGTCGGGGTCGTATCTCGGGCTGACCGACTGATAGCCGAGCTTCAAAACGCCGCCGTTTTTGTATTTTGCAAGAAAAGCGTCCACATCGGGGAGCACTTCGTCGTAGTGGACTATTTTGTAGTCCATGTCGCCGCCGGTGCGCAGCCACAGCTCGTCGCCATATACCTCACAGCTGTTGAACGCGACGGTGGAATAACGAAGATCGGTTTCCGGCGTCTGCGGACTGAACTCAACGAACAGCATTATACCGAAAAGCAGAGCGGCGTCGATCGCAATTATTATGTAAACCGCGATGAATTCGCCGGGATTTGCGATGTTGCCGTTGAACAGATCTTTCTTTTTTGCCGCCCGGAGCAGCGGAATGTTTTTATGTTTCAGCTCGCGGTGACGCTTGAGAGCAAATTCGATAAATTCCTTTTTGCCGACCGCCATGCGGTCAATAGCGATTTTTTTGTCGCCGATATATATCTTGACATCCGTGTTTCTGCCATAGCCCATTATTCCGCTTATGTCGCCGTAGCTATAGGTGCGCTTGACTCCCAAGAGGTTGCTGCTGACGAATTTGTCGGCGCTGTAATATATCCGTTGGTTGAAATATCCGATGATGAGAAAAATCCCGAGCAGGGCTAAAATCGAAAATATTACGGCGGGGATTATCTCTTTAAACCGCAGAGAAAAATATATACCAACGCCCATCGCGATAACGTCGAATATCCCGACACCGAGAAATATTTTCGGCATCGTGACGCGGCCGGGCTTTGAATTCTCACTCTCCGCGATAGCCATTATCGATTGCACAGCGGCTCTTGAGTTGTAAGTAGACATAGAATCCTCCGAATTTTCAGTATGTCTATTGTACAAGGCGGGCGCGGATTTTGCAACAGATTTCAGAGCGGGACATAATTTGCCGTCGGCTGTTGACAAATGCGCTGTATTGGATTATAATACTTCAAAAATGAACTGTCTAAATTTGAAGTGAGATGATAACATGAACATGGGAATAGACTTCCCGAAGAAACTTGCGGCGGCGTATAACGCAGTCTGCAAGCCGCTCTGCCGTGAGCTGAACATACCGCAGACGGCGTTTGATATCCTGATGTTTCTCGCGAACAACCCGGATTACAGCACCGCAGGCGACATAGTCAATGTCAGAAAGATAAAGGCGAATCTCGTCTCCGTCAATGTCGAAAAGCTTGCAAAAGACGGCTATATTGAGCGCACGAATATCGAGGGCGACAGGAGAAAAATACGCCTCTCGCTGACCGAAAAGGCTCAGCCGATAGTCGAGCGCGGGAGGCAGCTCCAGCAGTCGTTTTTCGATATGCTGTTTGAAAACACGACGGACGAAATGAAAAAAAACTTCACCGAGACGGTTGGGATTATTGACCGCAATCTCGATGAGATGCTCAAAGGGTGAGAGAAATGAAAATATTTATAACAGTACTCGTAACATTTTTCGCCGGAATGGGCGCGGGACTCGGCACGGGCTTTGCCGGCATGAGCGCGGCGGCGGTCATAAGCCCGATGCTCATAACCTTCCTCGGAATGGATCCGTATATGGCGGTCGGCATCGCGCTCGCCTCAGATGTGCTCGCGAGCGCCGTCTCGGCGTATACATACGGCAAGAAAAAGAACCTCGATATAAAAAACGGACTCATTATGATGGCGACCGTCCTCGCGTTCACAGTCGTCGGCAGCTATCTCGCGAGCCTGCTCCCGTCGGCAACGATGGGCAGCTTCTCGGTCATAATGACATTCCTGCTCGGAATAAAATTCATCGTCCGCCCGGTCATGACGACGAAAGAGGCGATGGAAAAAGTCTCGGCGAAAAAGCGTGCGATACAGTCCGTTATCTGCGGAACGATAATCGGTCTTATCTGCGGATTCGTCGGCGCAGGCGGTGGCATGATGATGCTGCTTATCCTCACCACAGTGCTCGGCTATGAGCTGAAAACCGCGGTCGGCACGAGCGTATTTATCATGACTTTTACCGCGCTCACCGGTGCGATATCGCATTTTGCGATAGGCGGAATGCCCGACATGACTGTGCTTATCTTGTGTGTCGTGTTCACGCTCATCTGGGCGCGCATCGCCGCAGTGTTAGCGAACAAAGCTCAGCCCAAGACCCTCAACCGCGCGACCGGCGTCGTCCTCGTCGTGCTCGGGATAGTCGTGTTCGTGTTCTCGCTGATAAAATAATATAAAATCTCCCTCGCGGAATTGCTCTGCGGGGGAGATTCACTCTGCGCATATCTTTCTGTCGGCTGATTTCATGCGCTTGCGGTCATATATTTTGCGGCTTTGCACAACGCGCGTCACGGGCGAAACCCCGTTCCACGACCCGCGCTTTGACGCATAATATTTGCGCCGCTCTTTTTTGCTCTGCTTCGAGAGCGGAACCATCTTTTTCATTTTTATTCTCCTTTCATGTGGGCAAAAAAATTTGCCCGGTGTATAAAATTTTCCTTGCTTTTTTCTTCGCTTTCTGCTATCTTATAGTATCACTCTTCAAGGAGGTGTTCATATGAACACGAAGTTCTTCCCGGTCATCGACCTCGCGGCAACGGGAAACAATATCCGCCGCCTGCGCATCGAACGCGGGCTGACGGTTCGGGACATCCAGAGCTATTTCGGCTTTGAGGAGCCCCGCGCCGTCTATAAATGGCAGAACGGCGAGAGCCTTCCGACTGTAGATAACCTCTACGCGCTCGGGAATCTCCTCGGCGTGCCCATGGATCAGATACTGGTTCCCGTCAAAAATATCAAAAGTTACAGCGAGCAGCAGGAAGATGCCTGCTGCTCGAGTCATTTCTATGCCCGGCTGTTCCGGATGCGTCAGAAGTCCGATGCGGCATGATCAATTTTGCGGCGCGTCGGGAAAATATTTCCCGAATGCCTGCGAATGAAGCCGGGGCTTCGATGCCGAAAGCGGCAAAAAACAAAGATATTGGGCGCGGCGTGAGTGGGATATAGAGATAGGAGCGCGTTTGCGTCAAAGCGAAAAGCGATTGAGCTTTTGGCGCGGACGGAAGCGAACATCGTTTTAATCAATAAGTAAGTAGTTGAGTTCTGGATTTCCGGGAGTTGACGTGCAGCGTTACAGTTCATCTGCACCTGAACCGATCCTGCGTTCTCTTATCCTGCCGCACCCGGAACAGCCGGGCATAAAGTCAGCGCCTGTTTTCGAGATAATTTTCGAAAGCGTCGGCGAATCCGGAGTTCACATCAAACGGGGGAGTGTAATCGACCGAGGATGTGACCATGCAGATGTCGAGCTTTGCGGACATCTCATCGGCGGCTCTGTCGAGCCTGCCGAGCTCGGCGCGGATGACATTGCGGTCGTAATTTATCGTCGTGACGCGGCGTACGTCGCAGCGGTAGGTGACCTGATTGCCGTCGGTGTTGAAGCGGTAGCCCGTGCCGCCGTTTGCAATGGTCTGCTCTGAGCTGCGGATGCCGTTCATCGTCCTGAAAATCTCGGCGACGGCCTGACGCGCGGAGTTGAGCGCGACCTCGCTGTCCATGTCTATGTCGAGATTGTTCTTCGCCCTGCGTATCGCGGCGGCGAGCGCCGACTTCTCTTCGAGAAGAAATACGAGAAACAGCGCGACATCGGTTATTTTGCCGCAGTATTCGGTCTCGGGAATTTCAACGACCGTCTCGTCGGATGCCTCCGGCATGACCTTGTGGCGCAGATTGGTGTTGGTGACTTTTGTTATGTTCGCCCTGTTGCGGAGAATATTCTCTGCCTCGCACATGAGCGCCTGGATTTTATTCTGATATCTGAATGCTTCTTTGAGATTCATATCTTTCACCTCGCTGTTTGTTATGCCGATATTTTACATCGCGGCGAAGATTTTGTCATTGAACCTGTGGTTCAAAATTATAAAATCGCTTGGCGGATTTATTGACAGAAAAATCTATTTATGTTATAAATTGTATGATTTCATGCGGTGCTGCGCCGCGCAGACAAGGAGAACCCGAATGTATTCGTTTTTGCTTGCACTTATCTATATCGCCTTTATCAGCCTCGGGCTGCCCGATTCGCTTCTCGGCTCGGGCTGGCCGGTCGTGCATCTTGAGCTCGGCGTGCCGATATCGTATATGGGCATCGTATCCATGGCCATATCCGGCGGAACGATTGTGTCGAGCCTGATGTCGGATAGGCTCAACAGAAAACTCGGCACGCGGATAGTCACGGTGATAAGCGTGTTCCTGACGGTCATCGCGCTGTTCGGTTTCTCTTTTTCGAGCCGCTTCTGGATGCTTATTGTTTTCGCCGTGCCTTACGGGCTCGGAGCGGGCGCGATAGACGCAGCGCTCAACAACTATGTCGCCCTGCACTACAAGGCAAAGCACATGAGCTGGCTGCACAGCTTCTGGGGCGTCGGGACGATAGTCAGCCCGTTTATCATGGGCTATGCGCTGACAAACAAGACCTGGAACAGCGGCTGCCGCATAGTCGGCGCGATACAGCTCGCGATAGCGATACTCCTGCTCGTGACCCTGCCGGTGTGGAAAGTCAACAAGGCGACGGACGAGACGGAGAAAAAGAGCGTCGGACTCGTCGGCGCGCTGAAAATAAAGGGCGTGCCGTTCCTACTCATCGGCTTTTTCGCCTACTGCGCAGCAGAAACGACCGCCATGCAGTGGGCGAGCACATATTTCGTTGAAGTCAAGGGCATATCCGCAGAGCGCGCGGCAACATTCGCGTCGCTGTTTTATATAGGCATCACCGTCGGGCGGTTCATAAGTGGCTTTATCACGGATAAGCTCGGCGACCGCAGGATGATAATAACGGGGACGGCGATTCTCCTTTGCGGCATATGCTGCCTGTTCGTGCCGATGAATTCTTATTTCCTCGCCGCCGCGGCATTCGTTGTGATAGGTCTCGGCTGCGCGCCGATATATCCGTGCATCATTCACTCCACGCCGAACAACTTCGGGGCGGAGAACTCCGGCGCTATAATCGGAATACAGATGGCGGGCGCCTATGTCGGCTCGACATTCATTCCGCCGCTGTTCGGGCTGCTCGGCAACGCTGTAAGCTTTAAGATAATGCCATTCTACCTCATCTTTTTCTTCGTTCTGATGATAACGATGATTGAGCTCACGTTCAGGATAACTGGGAAGAACAAAGTAAAATAAAATCAGCCCCGCTTCGAAAGAAGCGGGGTTTGCGTTAGATATGAAGAGCGGCGCTGTATAGAATGGTAAGAACATTTCTGCGCCGCAAACATTTTACATCTGAAACTCGGCCGCTATATTTGCTCGTAATGGCAAGTTTCAATGAAAAAACAAAAAGCACTTGCTTTTGCAAGTGCTTTTTCTGGTTGCGGAGGCAGGACTTGAACCTGCGACCTCCGGGTTATGAGGATAGAGTTCAAAGGCTCAAAACCCTTGTGTGTCAACGGGTTACAAAATCTCTGACTTGCATTTGACTTGCATTTTTTCAAGGCTTGAATTTAGCTTGGATATATCGGCGGCTTTCTTTTCCTGGCTGAGGTGCGTGTAGATCTCGAGCGTGGTCTTTACATCACTGTGTCCCATCTGCTGCTGTGCCGTCAAAACATCAACGCCTGCGTTATACATCATTGAGCAGAAAGTGTGCCTTAAACAATGCAGCGTAAAAGGGCGGATTACGAACGGGACTTTTTGCGGTGCAAATTTTTTCTGTGGGGCTGTGAACGCTCCGTATTCCAAATTCATGTCATAAAGATATGATTCGAGCAGCCTTTTCCACGCCATTTCGGTCATCATCGTTCCGCGCGCCGAAGTAAGCACAAAAACGGACTCGTGCGGGAGAGTTTTCAGATAATCAATCAGCAGTGCCGGCACAAATACCGTTCGGGCTTTGCCGTTTTTAGGTGCTTTGATTTTGCGCTGCTTAAAATCAAAAGATTTGGTTACTGATATAGTGCTGTTGTCAAAGTCGATATCCTGCCAGGTCAGCGCAGTTGCTTCTCCGCGGCGCAAGCCGGACAGCATCAGCAGCATCATTGCGGGCTTCCCGCGATGCTCGAACTCGATTATCTGCCGTTGCTCTTCGGCGGTCAGGGCTCTGCGCTGCGTTGCCGGCTTGGCTGTCGGCAACTCGACGCGCGCAGCAGGGTTGTAGTCGATGATACGGTTGTCGATGGCAAATTCAAAAACGGAGTTCAAAATTTGCATATATGATTTCAGTGTCTTTTTCGCCGTGGGCTTGCCTGTGTGCGGATTCTTGACGGCTAACCCGCTTAACGGCGTTTCTATGTCTATCGGGCGTATAACATCTATTTTGAGGTCGCCGAATGCATCAATCCAAAAGTTGAGGCGACTTTTAATGAGGTCCAATTGGCTTGTGCTAATTTTGGCGGCTTTTGATGAGATGTAGAGATTCGCCCACGCCGAGAACTTGTCCTGTATGCCGGAGGCGGCTATTCCTTTCTTTAACCGCGCCCTCAGTTCGTCGGCTTTCTCGTTGGCTTCTTTTTGCGTTTTGCCATAAACTGTTTTATATTTTCGCTTGCCATCTACCGTGCCGAGAAAGACTTGCACGGCAATTCTCCCATCGGCGCGCTTTTGATTTGACCTTTTGGGCATAAAATATCCGCTCCTTTTCACTTGTGTTTTGCCGGAGCGGATGATATAATAATTATATCAATCCACTCTATGCGTATGGTGTGTGTTGATTCTTTTGAGCCCTCGGTGTTCCAGCACCGGGGGTTCTTTTTTTATCTTTTTTTATTAGAGCATAATTTGTCATTGGTATTAAAAGGTGGACAACCGGTTCTTGTGTTCAAACCGTCAATATGCATATTAAGACTGCTTTTTATTGTGTGCCACATGGGGTCGAGTATAAAGTCTATGCCTTCTCTTCTCGCATGTTTGGCAGCAGGAACAAAATCACTGTCACCTGCAATAAGTACAATTTGATCCACGAGACCCTTTTGTGCCAAAGATGCGATATCCAAACCGATTCTCATATCAACACCTTTCTGCTGAATCTCGAGCTGAAAGTCATCCTCTTTTAGATCATCTATCAAAATGTCCTTTCTGCAAAGTTTTTTTAGTACATCCGGCTTTAGTGCGTAACCGGCCGATGATTCCAACAGTTCTCCCATTCTCAATGCGACTTTGCGCTTGGTCGAGAGAGATTCCAAAAAAGCTTTAGACCACTTGTTCAGGTCACTCTTTGCAAGATTGACCGAACGCTGAGTAAGGGGATGATAGACAGTTTTTTCGGAAGGCGGGCAATCATAATAGAAAATTCTATATAGTTCTCTGTACGTAGGTTCTGGCTTTCGAGTGTTCTCTTTTAAATGACGATGACAGTACTCGACTAACTCATCGGCCCGTTCTTCAGGAGTTTTTTCACCAAATAAAAAATTTGCTTGTTTTCTATAAAATCCTCCATCAACCATTATTGCTGTTTTACCCATTTTTTCACTACCCTTTGTCAAAAAATAAAAAAGTTCCAGACATCGGCACTTCCCGTATGGTGGGAGGTCTACTATCTGGAACTATAATTTATACGTAATGGTAAATCCATTACCTACTTTATTATAGCCAGTTCCGATGGTTTTGTCAACAAAAAGATGCAATTTTTTATGTATATGTGCGGAGTAACATTAAAAGCAGAGAAAACCGAAACGGTTTTCCTGCTTTATTTTTTTATCAAATCGGCGGAAGGAGGCTTGAAAATGGACGGGTATTCGTATTTGACGTTCGATCAGCGCCGAGAGATCGAAGCGCTTTACGGCGAAGGAATTAGAACGGTGGAGATTGCCGCGAAGATCGGAAGAAGCGTCGCCGCTATTTACGAAGAGCTTAAACGCGGATACACGGGAGAGCTTGACGAAAACAAGCGTCCTGTTTATAGCGCCGACCTTGCACAGCAGACCGCACAAGAGAATATCAGGCGCAGGGGCAACAGGCGCGCCGCAAATCAATAACGAAAGGACGGCTATTCAATATGAAAAAGTACCAGTTAGGAGCGCTGACCGTTAGCGACAAGGGCTTGCAGGACACAAAAGAAGAAATCGTTATCGAATTGATCGACCGTATGCAAAAGTATGTTGCAGAGGGCAAAGCGGCATACGAAAACAGGGAATACACCGAAGAACAGAAGTTGAACACCATCACAAATCTTTGTGGGCGCTTTTGCGGGCTTGCCGAATTCCTGCAAATCACAATGGGAATTGACGTTCGGCGGGCGGACGGGCTTCTTTACACGCAAGAAATGTTCAATCATTTTCACTACTGGAAAATGAACCTTAATATCGAAATCGCGAAAAGAAAAGAAGCGGAGGAAAGCTAATCCGCCGCAGTTTAGGAAGGACGGCTATTCAATATGAGCAAAACAAACTTTGAAGCGATCACGGCGGACGCGAAGGAGCTGGGGCGGTTCCTTCGTTCCCTTCCGATTATTGAAGCGCCGTGGGACACGGAATTTCAAAAGCGGTATTGTAGCGGGTGCGCGGCGGAGAATTGCGACGCTTGCCCGAATGAATGCTTCCGGAACAATCCCGAATGGTGGCTATCCCTTGAAGCGGACGGCGGGGTGGCAATGTGAAGAGGATACAAAGACAGTTCGCGGCGGTTCTTTCAATGGCGATCGTCGCGATCCCGCTTATCGCCTTTATGCCGTGGAGCGGGACAAAAGAGCCGGAAGAAATACCGACTTCGGCGGCGGAGCCTACGCCGCTTCTATCCCCGTCCCCGATCCTGACGCTTGCGCCGGAACCGGAAGAAACGGAGTACATACCGGACGCGGCGGAGGTTGAAGCGCTTGCGAAGATGCTTTACGGGGAAGCGCGCGGGATCGCTTCGGATATGGAAAAAGCCGCGTGCGTTTGGTGCGTGCTGAACCGCGTTGACGATCCCCGATTTCCGGATACCGTGCTGGAGGTTTTAGAAGCGCCGTATCAGTTCGCCGGATATTCGGCGGATTATCCCGTTCTTCCAGAGCTTGCGACGTTGGCGGCTGATGTGCTGAAACGCTATCACGCCGAGAAAAACGGGGAAGAAAACGTCGGGCGCGTTCTTCCGGTTGAATACCTGTACTTCACAGGGGACGGGCGGAACAATCATTTCACGATCGGCTGGAAAGACGCTGAAACGTGGGATTGGAGCTTACAAAATCCTTACGACGATTAGAAAGGGGCGCGGCTATGGGCGAAATGATATGCCTTTGTAGAGAGATCAACAAAAGCACGGGAGAAATTGCCGTGTATCCGCTCAAAGCAGAAGTAACGGATCGCCTTCTTTTCTGTCTTTCACTTCGGCAACGGGTAAATCCGGAATTAAAGTATTTCGTAACGCTTGCCGCAAACTACGACGCGAACGAAGAAGCGATCTTGAAGGAGTTACACCGGAAGCAGATTACGGATCGGCTTATTTCGGTTTTGAATTTAGTTCAGCTTTGAAGAAAGGGGCGGCAATTATGGCAAAAGACAAGAAGCAGGACGGCGGCTGGCAGTTCCCGAAGGCGCTTGAAATTGTGAAGTGCAAAGAGGGCAACAAAGAATTTATGAAGGAACGCCCAGCGCGGCGACCTTTCGGAAATACGGTTCTTATTTGCGAGTATCCGCTGGACGGCGACGCAATACAGGAACCTAACGCCCGAATGATTACGTGGAGGCTTGCAAAGCGGGCGGCGCGGGACTTCTTGCGCGTATCCTTTATGACTTCGGCAATCGTAACGGCGACGAAGGCGGACAAGCCCTTCACCGTTGTTCGGGTTTACGGCAGATATTAACCGGAAAGGGGCTATTCAATATGTTTACAAGAAAACAGACGTGCGGCGTTTGCGGATACCGCGCAACGCCGACAAAAGAAGAAATCTACATTGCAGAGGAACCGCGCGCGTTTGTGGACGCGCTGACAAAACCGCCTTTACAGTTCAGCGCTATGGATTGTCCGCGTTGCGGTTGTCAAATCGCGCTTGCGGTACGTTTTCCCCGCGTTGACCTTCCGCCGATTACGGAGCGGGACGACGCAGACGAAAGCGAGGTGGCGGAAGATGAAGATTAAAAATATCGCGGCGATCTGCAAGAAAAACAAATATGCCGTTATCTATGAGCGATACGGCGAAAGCGGCGGCGTTATTCAGTACATAGGCGACGGCGCGGCGGCTTATCCGGTAACAGGGCTTCCGGCGCTGGACAAAGAAAGCCTTTTAACGATCTTCGACGTTCCGGAAAAACAGCGGGAAGATTGGTTCGTTCAAGTAGCGGGCATTCCTTCGGAAATCAGCTTCGAGGATATGGACGCAAACGAAAAGCCCGTCGAGCGGGAAGCAATTTCGATCGCCTATTCCGGAAAGACCTTGAAGCCATTGCAGACGCGACGCGGGCTTGTGTTCATCGAAAGCCGCTATCTTTCGCCCGTATCCGATATTTTAGACGTGCTGGAACTATACGAGCGGATCACGCCCGGCGGAACGCCCTACATCGTAGCGAAAGCGGGCTTCCTGCTTCAAGCGGTAATTATGCCGTATGACGTGATTAGCCAGCAGTTTGTCGATAACTTGAAGAGGCTTACGGAACAATGCGTTCTTTCCCTTGACCTTCGGGAGCGGGAGAAAGAGCTGGCACGCGCCGCCGAACCGGAACAATATTCCTTGAACGTCGATCCTGCTACGGGTGAGATCGTCGAGGACGAAAGCGAGGTGGTGGACAATGCCTAAAATGACGATCCGCGTTATCTTGAAGAGCGGTTCGGAATTCGCTATCAAGTGCGACAAGTTCACGATCCAGCAAAACGGCTTCGGACAGGCGACCGGATACAACATTGAAGGGATCACGGAAAACAAGCCCGTCTATCTGGACTTTGAACAGGTGGCGGCGGTTGTCCGCGTATATTCCGACGAAAAGGAGGCTGGCGGCGGTGAATAGTGCGCTTCTATCTTCAAAGAAAATGGACTGGTGTACGCCGCAAGACTTCTTCGACCGTTTGAACGAAGAATTCGGCTTCGTGCTTGACGCGGCGGCGACCGACAAAACGGCAAAATGCCCGCTATACTACACGCCGGAAACGGACGGGCTTTCGCAAAGCTGGGATCGCGGCGGCGCGGTTTTCTGCAATCCGCCTTATGGACGCGAGATCGGAAAGTGGGTAAAGAAGGCATACGAAGAAGCACGCGGGGGGGGGTACGCTATTGTACTGCTTATTCCCGCTCGAACGGATACAGCCTATTTTCACGATTACATATACGAGAAAGCAGAAATCCGTTTCGTTCGCGGGCGGCTTCGCTTCACAGACGACGAAGGGAACGCCAGCGATCCCGCGCCCTTCCCTTCTATGGTAGTTATCTATAACGGGGAGCGGGTGAAAAATGAGTGAGAAACACGAATATATCTGCCTTTTAGGGATTGATCCGAAAAAGGTTCAGAAATGCAACGCTTCCGAATGCCCTACTTGCGGCTGGGAGGCGGCAGAGGCGGAACGCCGCCGCGCCTATCTTCGCGAACACGGTTTGACGCTATGCGCGGACGGGTTGCGCCGTCTGATTATTCCAAAGAACGGAGGTAACGAAGAAATGAAGTACAAAGTATGCGACCATTGCGGCGCACACCTTGACAACGGGGAAACGTGCGATTGTAGGAACACGAACAACGACGGCGGAGAGCCGAAAGACAAACAGAAAGAGAGGAAAAACGACAATGACGGGAATTAACGAGGTTGCAAAGCAAATTCACGAAAACGCCGTCGATCACGGCTGGTGGGACGAAGAACGCGGCTTCCCCGAAGTGCTGGCGCTCATTCATTCGGAGGTATCCGAAGCGCTGGAGGAATACCGCAACGGGCGCTTGCCTACGGAGGTTTACGCCGGAAACAACGGGAAGCCGGAAGGAATACCGATCGAGCTTGCCGACGTGATTATCCGCGTTCTTGATTATTGCGGATATGCCGGAATTGACATTGACGCGGCAATTTCGCAGAAACACGAATATAACAGAACGCGCCCGTACAGGCACGGCGGGAAGAAGTGTTGACAATGGCGGAGCGGGTAAACCACCCAGCGCATTACAACGCGGGCGGGATCGAGTGTATCGACGCGCTGGAGGCGGCGACAATCGGGCTTGAAGGGATCGAGCCTTCTGCACGGCAAACGCGATCAAATACTTGTGGCGTTGGAAGCGCAAGAACGGTGAAGAGGATTTACAAAAGGCTATTTGGTACATTAACAGGATCATTGATCGAGCGGGAGAACCGCCCGAGGAAAGAAAGGGGCTTTTCAATATGACAGAGAACAAACACGGCTTTATGCCGAAACAGGAAATCACGATCGGCGGGATCGCCTTCACAATCATTCAGACCGCCGAAAGCTGGGTGAAGTGCATTGCTTCGGAGTGTATCGGCTACGGCGCTTTTGACGCAAAGAACCGAAACGATTTCGCCGCGTCCGATATTCGCGAGTTCTTGAACAGCGAATTCCTGCAAAAGCTGATCGGAGCGGGCGCGCCGGAAGCAATGTTCGAGTATTTCAACGTTGACTTGACCGCCGACGACGGCTTGAAGGACTACGGCGGCGATCGCGTCCGCGTCGGGCTTATCACGTGCGACGAATACAGGCTTCTTCGCGGCAACATTCCGGAGCTTCCGGACACTTGGTGGTGGACAGCTACACCGGACAGCCCGAAAAATTCATTCGTCCGCGGCGTCTATTCCGACGGTACGCTGGGCAACGACAGCGCGTGCAACGGGAACTACGGCGTTCGCCCGCTTTGCGTTCTGAAATCGGAAATCTTGAAATCTTACCTTGACGGGGATATGAAGAAGCGCGCCGAAGCCGTCGATATGATGAAGCATATTGCGGCGGCGTGGAACATCAAACCGGAAGAGGTATTCGAGAAAGGAGAATAACGGAAATGCGGGCGGCAAGCATTACAGATTATATTCCGTTCGGCAAGGAAAACGCGGTAACACGCGCACACCTTCGCGCGGCAACGGGCTTGCCGGATCGGAAGATACGTGAAGAAATCGAACAGGCACGGCGCAGGGGCGCGATCATTATTAACGCGCAGGACGGCGCTGGATACTATCAAAGCGAGGATATAAAGGATATAGCGAAGCAGTACAGACAGAACGAGCGCCGCGCCCTTTCGATCCTTGCACAGCAAAAGCATTTACGCAAGCGCTTAAAAGAAGCTGGCGTAATGGAGGGAAAGAAGGTTGTACTTAATGACAATGTTTGAATTTATGCAAAACGCCTTTTTCCTGCTTTGCGGGATTATCTGCATTGCGGCGGCGGTTTTGGTTATCTATTGCGTGATCGTCGCGATCTTCCGCACTTGCGGGAAGCGCGGCACGAAGAAAAATACCGGATACAGCTACAACGCAGATATGCAAAGGAGAAGCGGGAATGAGCGAAATTAAGCTGAACGCAGAAGCGCTTGAAGAAGCGGGCGCGGCGCTGGGCTTCGCGGTTGCGGCGCTGATCCGAGGCTTTCAAGCGGGTATGGACGCTTACGACGTTATGCTGGAGGAAACCGCGATCCGCGAAATCCGGAAAACCGAAGAGGAACGGGAACGTTCCGTTAAAACGGAAATCGGCGATTGCCGGAAGTGCTGGTGCGATCAATGCGCGCGGCTGGAGGAATGCGAGAAGATCCGCGAGGGCTTCACGCCGGACGGGGTGCGCCCTTCCCCGTGCGTAGGTTGCGAAAACGGAATGCGCTTCAAGCCTTGCGAGGAACCGCAATGCGAAGAGTTCGTGCAGGGCGACGGGCTGAACAATGGATAAATAAAAAAGAACCGTCCTGTATGGGCGTACAGGACGGTTCTTCCCCGTTCGGGGTTGCCGTATAAGGCTATTCAATACATTAGATAGTATAGCACGAAAGCGGCTTTTTGTCAAAGGAAGGCGGCTTGACGTATGCAGAGAGTAAAAAGAAGGATTTTTTCGGGCGTTGTGTGCGAACAGGAGGTTTTCAACGTATCGGACAGGCTTACCGATATAAAGAAGGCTGAACCGCGCCCGCGCTTTAAGACAGAGGAAGAGCGAGAACAACACAAGATCGGAATATCAAGACGGAAACACGCGCGGCTGGTAAATGAAAACTTTTCCCCGCGTTCATTATATAGCACGCTGACGCTGGACGACGAAAACGAAGTACATACCTTCAAGGAAGCGAAGCGGATACGCGATCTATTCGTGCGGCGGCTGAAATACGCCTTCCCCGATGCCGTGATCTTCATTTATTTAGGACGCGGCAAGAACACGAACAGAATTCACGCGCATATGCTTTCGGACGGCGTGCCGGAAGAAGCAATCAAGAAACAATGGATTTACGGAAATATCGTCCGGATCAACCACCTTCGCGAACATAACTATTACGACGGCGTGGATCACGGGCAGGATTACACAGGGCTTGCAAATTACCTTTTCGACCATTGGACGAAGGAACAAGGCGGACACCGCTGGAAGCAGACGCGCAACGCGCGGAAGCCGGATCGGGAAACGCCGACCGTTGCAAAGAGGGTTTACACGGAGAGCAAGCCGCCGCGCCCGCCGAAGGGCTATATATTAGTAGAAACGAAAAGTACGAAGTATGGATACCTTTATTTTAAGTATGTGTTAGAGCCGCCGAAGCGCAAACGGAAACGAGCGGCGAAGGACGGTAAAGGCTGATTTCGGATCAGCATTTCTAAAGCCTTGTAAATGTGTAACGTTTGGCGACGAAGCACAGCTTCGATCACAGAAGAAGCCTTGAAGATAGATTTTCGTTTATTCCCCGTCGCCTGTTTATCAGAGATCACGAACGGTTCAGCTCGTCAAGGTTGCGAAGCACGGCGAAGCCGCTTGACCTTTACGGGGTGAAGCGTGAGTGATAGGAACAGCGCGGCGACGGGGAAAGAAAATCTATCAAGGCGGCTTGCACTTTTCCACAATGAAGGCTGGGGAAATGTGCATAAAGGATCGGGCGCGGGGTTTATTCCTTTGAGCCTGTTCCCCTCCCAGCGGGAGGGGCGGAGGGGTGGGAGAAAAAAGAGAGGAAGGAGGCGATCGACGGTGCTTGAATTGAACAGGCTTTATAATCTGGACTGTATGCAGGGAATGAAGGAATTTCCGGACGGGTTCTTCGACCTTGCAATCGTCGATCCGCCTTACGGGATCGGGATTGACGGACAGCGGAAGCGCGTTTGCAGAAATCCGAAGCATAACCGGAAGGAGCATTCGCGGGAAGGCTGGGACAACAAGCCGCCGACCGAAGAATATTTCCGAGAGCTTGAACGGGTATCCCGTGAACAAATCATTTGGGGCGGGAATTACTTTGTTCCGATGCTGAAACAGGCGCATAAAGGCTGGCTTGTATGGGACAAGGGGCAACGCGGGCTTTCAATGTCTGATTGTGAGCTTGCATATACCAGCTTTGACACGCCGACACGGATTTTCACGCTTAACCGCGTGGAATTGCAGATCGAAGGGACGATCCACCCTACGCAAAAGCCCGTGAAGCTGTATGAATGGGTTTTATCCCTGTTTGCCCGAAAGGGTATGAAGATTTTAGACACGCACGCCGGAAGCGCAAGTTCCCTTGTCGCTTGCCAGCGGATCGGCGGGCTTGATTACGTGGGCTTTGAAATCAATACAAAATATTTCGAGGCGGCGAACAGGCGGCTTGAAGAAGAGAAAGCGCAAATCCGCCTGTTTGATCTGCTGGAGGAACAGGAAAAGGCAACGCAAACAACGCTGTTTTGACGAAGGGAGGAAAAACAATGCAGAAAAAGACAGTTTACCTTGCGGGGAAGATTACGGGCGATCCGTTCTACCGCTCAAAATTCTATGAAGCGCAGAAGAAGCTGGAGGAAGGCGGCTTTATTGTCGTCAATCCGGCGTTACTGCCTTCGGAGGGCTTCACGTGGGAAGCGTATATGCGAATGGCGGGCGCAATGCTGAACGAATGCGCCGAAGTATGCTTCCTTCCGGATTGGACGGAAAGCAGGGGCGCAAAATATGAGTTCGGCGAAGCGGTGGCGCAGAAGAAGCCGTTTTTCTTCTTCAACGATTGGGAGGCGAAGCAAAATGCGGAAAAATAACGCGCCTTCCCTTCCCGTTCCTACGGAAGCGGACGAACAAATCGCGCTTTTCGAGTGGGCGGCGCTTCAATCGGGGCGCTTTCCGGAATTGGCGCTTTTGTATCACGTTCCGAACGGCGGGAGCAGAAACAAGATCGAGGCGGCACGCCTTCGGGCGCAGGGCGTGAAATCCGGCGTTCCGGATCTTTGCCTTCCCGTTGCACGCGGCGGAAATCACGGGCTTTATATCGAGCTTAAACGGCAACGCGGCGGGAGGATCAGCGAAGAACAGGTGCGCTGGATCGACGGGCTTTTAGAACAGGGTTACGCGGCGGCAATCTGCAAGGGCTGGCAGGAAGCCGCAAGCGTGATTATCGACTACTTACAGCGGAAAACGGAGGGCTGAAAAATGGCGAAGAAAAAAACGGGCATTTCCGAAGAGTTGCGCGAAGCGATCAACGAAGCCGCCCGCGCGGGTGCGTATGAAGCATACAAAGACACGGCGGGCGCGTATGTCAATTATTTCAAGGCTATGGAAACGCTTTTGTATAACTACAAGAAGCTGGCGGCGCTTGTCGCTGATGAAGAAGCCTATTGCGAAGTGGAATATCACGCAGGGCGAAAGACCTTCGCGGCGGGGAGCAAAAGCACGGGATTTTATGAGCAGAGAACCGAAGCCGATATTGTCGAGGAAATGCGGGAAGAAAAAAGGCGGCAGTATCGGGAAACGAAGTACGGCTTCGAGCGGCTGGAGAGGGCTATAAACCTTTACCGCGACCGCAAGGAATTCACGGTGGTTCGTATGTACTACTTCGGCGAGGATTACGAAGGCAAGCCGCGCGAGAGCGGCAAGCCCTACACGTGGGAGGAATTAGCCTTCGACCTTGAAGAAGCGGGCGTTTTGAAGGGCGTAAAGACCGCGTGCAGATGGCGGAACAAGATCGTAAACGATATGGCGGTATGCGTATTCGGGATCGCGGCGGCGGTGAGTGCGGCAACGTACAGGCGCAAGGCGGGCGAATAAATGACAATATCGCGACAATATCGAGGGGTGGCAAGGGAAATATATCTATGCTATACTGTTTACGATGAATTCTTACGCAAGACGCAAGCGCACGAATAGCGCCTTTTCGGAGCAATCCGGAAGGGCGCTTTTATTATGCGCGGGAAAGGAAGGTGCGAGTATGAAGCCGTGGGCAGAACAGTTCTACAACAGCGACGCTTGGCGTTCTTGCCGTGATGCCTTCTTGCAATCAAAGGGCTACTTGTGCGAACGTTGTTCTACACCGGACGATCCCGTCGCCGCGAAGATTGCACATCACAAAACATACTTGACGAAGCAGAACGTAAACGATCCGCACATTGCGCTTTCGTGGGATAATCTCGAAGCGCTTTGTCAAGATTGCCATAACAAAGAACACCATCGATCGAAGCGGAAAAAGCGATATTCGTTTGACGAAAACGGAAACGTGGTACTCCCCCCTATTCGCCGAGGATTTAGGGAGGGTGAAACACCGAGGGCGGGAGGTTAATTTTACTCCGCAGGCGCGCGCATAACGGGTGTACGCGAAAAAGGGGTGTAGGTATCCGCCGAAAAGGGGTGATAATTTATGGCGACAAAGAAGGAATTAACGAAAGATCAAAAGATCAAGAGAGAGATAAACCGGTTGAAGCGGGTTTTCCGCGACTTGGATAAAAACAAGTTGCAGACCGTCGAAAGCCTTATCCGCAACGCCGCATTTATGGCGGTATCCCTTGAAGAGTTGCAGGAAATCATTAACGAAGAGGGCTACACCGTCGAATACCAAAACGGCGCAAATCAGAGCGGGACAAAACAGAGCGACGCAGTAAAAACGCATATCGCTATGACGAAAAATCACGCCGCCATAATCAAACAGCTTTGCGAGCTTGTGCCGCCCGAAAAGAAAAAAGAAAGCCGTCTGCAAGCCTTGCGGGACGAATAAAAATGCCGTTTTCAAATTACATTTACGAGTATTACGACGGCATAACGACGGGAAAAATTGTCGTCGGAAAATGGGTGCGGCTGATTTATGAATACATCGTTAGCGGGCTTCAAAACGGGCTTTTTCTTTTTAACGCAAAGAAGGCGAACAAGGCAATTCGCTTTATCGAAAACTTCTGCCATCATTGCGAGGGACGAACCGACCTTCTGAAATTGGAGCTATGGCAGAAAGCGGCGGTATCACTGATCTTCGGGATAGTTGACGAAGATAACGTGCGGATATTCCGCGAAGTGTTTATTGTGATCGGGCGGAAAAACGGCAAAACGCTTTTCGCTTCCGCCGTGATCGCGTATATGGCATATCTTGACGGCGAATACGGGGCAAAGATTTATTGCCTTGCGCCGAAGCTGGAGCAAGCGAACATCGTTTACGATAACTTCTTCCAGATGATTAAAAAAGAACCGGAGCTTTCGGAGCTTGCGAAGAAGCGCCGTTCGGATATTTACATCGAGGAAAGCAACACGGCAATAAAGCCGCTGGCGTTCAATGCGAAGAAATCGGACGGCTTCAATCCGCATTTAGTCGTGAACGATGAAGTCGCGTCTTGGCGCGGCGACGGCGGCTTGAAGCAATACGAAGTAATGAAATCCGCGCTTGGCGCACGCCGCCAGCCGCTGATCCTGTCTATCAGTACGGCGGGATACGAAAACGACGGTATTTTCGACGAATTGATGGCGCGATCTACGGCGTTTCTGAAAGGCGGAAGCAAAGAACGCCGCCTTCTTCCCCTGCTTTATATGATCGACGACGTGGAGAAATGGAACGACCTTGAAGAGCTAAAAAAGGCAAATCCGAATATGGGCGTTTCCGTTTCGCCGGAGTTCTTCAAAGAGGAAATCGCCGTCGCGGAAATGAGCCTTTCAAAGCGGGCGGAATTCCTTTGCAAATACTGCAATATCAAGCAGAATTCTTCCGTCGCTTGGCTTGATTATGTCGTTGTCGATCGAGCGGGTGAAAAAATCAAGCTGGAGGATTTCAAAGACAGTTACGCGGTGGGCGGTATCGACCTATCGCAGACAACAGACCTTACAGCCGCAAGCGTGATTATTGAGCGCGGCGGCGTTCTTTATGCCTTCGCACAATTCTTTATGCCCGCGAACAGGCTGGAAACCGCACAGGCGGTGGACGGCGTGCCGTATGATATATTCGTCAAGCAAGGGATCGTGAAGCTGTCCGGCGAAAATCACGTCGATTACAGGGACGTTTACGAATGGTTTTCCGCCCTTCGGGATCAGTACGGCATTTATATTCTAAAAATCGGCTACGACCGTTACAGCGCGCAATATCTGATCGACGACTTGAAGGCGGCGGGCTTCCAGACGGACGACGTATGGCAGGGTGAAAACCTTGCGCCCGTTATTCGGGAGTTTGAAGGCATAATCAAAGACGGCAATTTCAAGATCGCGGATAATAACCTTCTGAAAGCGCATTTCCTCAACGTCGCGTTAAAGCACAATATGGAAACGCGGAAGTTCCGTCCGGTAAAAATCGAACAGCGGGCGCGTATCGACGGCTTCGTTTCCGTGATCGACGCTATGACGGTACGGCAGAAGTATTATAACGAGATCGGCGAAATGCTGAAAAATGCGGGGTGATAGAAACTATGGGAATTTTTGAAACGATTTTCCGAAAACCGCGTTCGGATATTCAAGCGGAAGGATATTTCAAGATGCTTAACGGGTATTCGCCCGTTTTTACGAACGCGCCGGAAAGCCTTTACGAAATGGAGCTTACGCGGGCGGCTATTCATTCGTTCGCGAATTTCTGTTCAAAGCTGAAACCGGAAATCAGCGGGACGGCGTACAAGAACCTTGAAAGGGTATTGCAGTTCCGCCCTAATCCGTTTATGGACACGTCGAAGTTCATTTACCGGATCGCGACGATCCTTTCGGTGAATAACACGGCGTTCATTGTTCCGATCGAAGATGAATACGGCGGGATCGCGGGGTATTATCCCCTGCTTCCCCAGCGTTGCGAGGTTGTCGAATACAAGGGCGCGCCCTTCTTGCGGTACACCTTCGCGAACGGACAGCGGGCGGCGATCGAGTTCGAGCGCGTCGGCGTTATGACGCAATTTCAGTATAGCGACGACTTTTTCGGAGAGAGTAACGCCGCGCTTCGTCCTACAATGCAGTTGATCCATACGCAAAATCAAGGCATTATCAACGGCGTTAAAAATTCGGCTTCCGTCCGGTTCTTGGCGAAGGTTGCGAATATGTTAAAGCCGGAAGATATTACGAAAGAGCGCAAGCGCTTCACGGCAGATAACCTTTCGGCGGATAATCAATCCGGAATGGTGATCTACGATAGCAAATTCGCGGACGTAAAGCCGATCGAAAGCAAGCCGTTCACGGTAAACGCAGCGCAGATGGCGCAAATCAACGAAAATGTTTTTAACTACTTCGGGACGAACGCGAAAATCATTCAGAACAGCTATACCGAAGATGAATGGAATGCTTATTACGAAGGCAAAATCGAGCCTTTCGCGATCCAGCTTTCGCTGGTTATGTCGAATATGACCTATACACAGCGGGAATTATCCTTCGGGAACGCGATTACCTTTACCGCGAACAGGCTTCAATACGCAAGCAATAATACGAAACTGAATATCAGCACACAATTATTTGACCGTGGCTTGTTAAACCGTAACGGCGTTATGGATATTTGGAATATGTCGCACGTCGAAGGCGGGGACAAGTATTATATTCGCAAAGAATACGCGGAAGTATCCGAGTTAGGAAAGGAGGTTACACCGAATGCCAGTAGTGAAGGAACGGGAATACCGTCAAATGTTCCAGCCGCTGATGATCCCGCAGGGGACGGCGGAAAAGAGGTTTGATACCGACTATTACGTCGAGGGCTTCGCAACAACGTTCAATAAGCCGTATGTTATGTATGAATACGGCGGGATCAAGTATTGCGAAATGATCGACCGGAACGCGCTTGTCGGCGCTGACCTGTCCGACGTGATTATGCAGTTCGACCATTCCGGAATGGTATTCGCCCGAAACAAGATGGCAAAGAACAAGCCGCCTTCCCTGCTTTTGGAACCGCAGGACGGCGGCTTATTTATTGCCGCAAATTTGAGCCTTACCGAAGAGGCGAAGCGGCTTTACGCGAGTATCGACGCGGGGCTTATTTGCAAAATGTCGTGGGCGTTCACCGTATCGGAGGACGCATACAACAAAGACACGCACACAAGAACGATCTTGAAGATCAAGAAGGTTTACGACGTTTCGGCGGTATCTTATCCGGCGAACGCCGATACCGATATTTCGGCGCGTTCCTATTTCGACGGAGTGATCGAAAGAGAACAGCAGGAGCGGCTGGAGCGCCGGAAGCAAATTCTTAAAATCAAACTTATGATGGAGGTTTAACACAATGAGAATTAAAGAGATTGAAGCCCGCCTTGCGGCTATCAAGCAGGAGATCGAAGAGCGCGGCGACGCTATGAAAGCCGAGGAAATCGACGCGCTGGAGAATGAAACGAAGGAGCTTACCGAAGAGCGCGCCGGACTGATTGCCGCCGCCGAGAAGCGCAACGGCATTCTGGATAATATCGCGAAGGGCGGTGGCGTTTCTATCCGTTCTTTCGGGAAGAAGGAAGAGGGTAACGCCGATCCGGAAGATCCTTACGGCACGCCCGAATATCGTTCCGCGTGGCTGAAAAACCTTCGCCGCCTTCCCCTTACCGACGCGGAGAAGCGCGCCTATGCGAACGCCAGCGGCACGGGCGCGGAGGTTGTGCCGACGCAGACCGCGAACGAGATTATCAGCAAGGTAAAGAAACTTGCGCCGATGCTGAATGAAGTTACCCTTCTTCACGTTAAAGGCGCGGTGAAGTTCGTTGTGGAAGGCACGAACAACGATGCGGCTATTCACACCGAGAACGCCGCAATCACTCCCGCCGCCGATACCCTTACCACCGTAACCTTGAGCGGGTACGAGATCGTGAAGCTGGTTCAGATTTCCGATACCGTTATGACAATGAGCATTGCGGCGTTTGAAAGCTGGATCGTTGATATGCTTGCAGAGGCGATCGCCCGCAAGGTTGAAGATTTCTTCATCAACGGAACCGGCACTTCCCAGCCGAAGGGCATTGACAAGGCGAACACTTGGGGCGCAACGAACAGCGTTTCCGTGGGCGCTTCTGCTTCCCTTACCGCCGCGAATGTCCAGACGCTGATCGGGCTTCTGAACGCCGGATACGACCGCAACGCAAAATTCGTTATGAGCAAGCGAACCTTGTTCACCGATTTTATGCCGTTGCAGGATACCAGCAAGAACCATATTGTAACCGTGCAGGGCAACAGCTACTTTGTTTACGGCTATCCGGTTCTTCTGTCCGATTACGTGAAGGAACACGAAGCCTTCTTGGGCGACTTCAAGAAGGTTTGCGCGAACCTTGCGGAAAGTATCAACGTCAAGAACGCCTATGACATCGACACGAACAGCTACAAATACAGCGGTATTGCGATCTTTGATTGCCAGCCCGCAATCGGCGAAGCCTTCGTGAAGCTGGTAAAGGCGGGCGCGTAATGGAGGGTTGAACGATGATGCTTGACAAGGTAAAGCTGGCTTTGCGAAAAACAGCCGCCGTATTTGACGACGAAATCGAAGATTACATTACTTCCGGTATCGCTGATCTTCGGCTTGTCGGTATCAACGTTCCGGAAAATGCGGGATCGTCCAGCGAAACGCTGGGCGATCCCCTTTTAGACCGCGCAATCATTCTGTACGCGAAATCCGAAGATAACTTCGGCGGCGAAGGCGAAAGGCACAGGAAAGCATACGATTACTTGAAATGCGCCTTGTCGCTGTCTGACGAATACACGGAAGGCGGTGGCGGATAATGGGCTGGAGAGATCAAATAACGCTGATCGCGCTTTCCGAACCTTCGGAGCGGACAAACGAACACGGCTTCCCTACAAGGAAGCCGGAAACGGCGACAACGGTTTTCGCTGATAAAAAATCCGTAGGGTATTCGGAGTTCTACAAAGCGGAAATGGCGGGACACGCCGCCGAAATCAAGTTCGACGTTTACGCAATGGAATATAGCGGGGAAACGATCGCGGAATATCCCGTTTCGAGCGGGAAACGCTATCGCATTCTTCGGACGTACATTCACGACGACGGAGAGCTTGTGGAATTGACGCTTTCCAGCTTCCCCGAAGCGCAGAGCGCCGCAAACGCGGCGGGAGGCACGACGGAAGGAGGCGGCGGAAATGGCACGGTTTAACGTTGTGGGGCTTGACGACCTACAAGAACAAATGCTTCAACGCGCGAAAATCGCGGAAGAGGCAGTACCGGAAATGCTGAAAGCTGGCGGCGCGGTAATGCAGGAAGCACAGCGGGCGGAAATCCGAACAATGTTCCGGAGCCGCCGAAGCACAGGCGATCTTGCCGCGTCGATCGTTGTTTCCAAAATCAAGGAGCGGGACAACGGGAAGATGGTTGAAGTATATCCGGACGGGAAAGACAGGCACGGGGTACGGAACGCGACAAAAGGCTTCGTCCTGCAATACGGACGAAAGAATATGCCAGCGCGCCCGTGGTTCACGGCGGCGAATACGAAGGCGGCGGACGCTGTAAACGATGAAATGCGCCGCGTATGGGAGGCGAAGCAAAATGACGGACGTTGATACACTTGTAAAAACGACGCTTGAAAAGCTGGGCTATCCCGTCGAACGGCTGATTTACACCGGAAAGGCAGAAACCTTTATCACGTATCAGATTGTCGTGGGGCTGGATACCCATTTTTCGGACGATGAAAGCGGCGCGGAGGAATTCACGTACAGGGCGGATATTTATTCCCGTGTGGATTATATCGCCCTTATGCGGAGCGCAAAACGGGCATTGAAGGAAGCGGGGTTCTACGGGATCACGTTTGATCCGGAAGTGTTCGAGGAAAACACGGGCTATTATCACGTTCCCGTGGAATTCAAGTATATGGAGGTATAACGAATATGGCTACAATCGGATTGCGCGACCTTTACCGCGCGCCTATCACGATCGGCGACGGCGGCGTGGAGGAATACGGCACGCCCGTAAAAATGGCGAAGGCAATTTCGGCGGAGCTTTCCGTGGAGGTTGCCGAAGCGATCCTTTACGCGGACGACGGAGCCGACGAGGTTGTAAAGGAATTTGTTTCGGGAGAATTGACGCTGAACGTCAATGACCTTCTTCCGGCTGACCTTGCCGCCCTGCTTGGGCAACAGCAGGACGACGATATGGTGGTCTACGGTTCGGATACGGACGAACCGCCTTATTTCGCAATCGGCTTCCGCGCGAAGAAAGCGGGCGGAAGCTATAAGTACATTTGGCTTTACAAGGTGAAGTTCGCGATCCCTTCCGAAAACTACCAGACGAAAGGCGACAGTATCGAATTTACTACGCCGGAGATCGTCGGGCAGTTCATCAAGCGTTCTGACGGCTTGTGGAAGGCTGAACACGTCGCATTGCCGACCGAGAGCGTCGCGGCGGCTTGGTTTACTACGGTGAGAGAGCCGAACAATACTGATTCGGCGGGCTAATTTAGAAAGGGGGTACAGCGGGGAGCCGGAAACGGCTTCCCGCTTATTGTTTTATGAGCGCAATTAAAGACGGGCGTTTCCCGATCACACTTGACAAGGAAAGACACCTTCTTTTCAGTCTGAACGTTATTGACGAAATGCAGGACAAATTCGGAGGCTTTGACAAGCTGGACAAGGCGCTTTCCGGAAAAGACAGCGTGAAGAACCTTCGTTGGCTTCTTACCCTGCTTCTGAACGAAGGTGCAGAGGACGGCGACGAAGAGCTTACCGAAAAGCAGGTGGGCAAACTCATTCATACGGGCAATTTTAACGAAGTGAAATCTTCGATCTTCAAGGCGTTTTCGCTGGGCAACAACGGCACGGAAGAGCCGCCCGCCCGCGACGATGAAGAGGACGACGGAGAGGACGACGAAATCAGAAAAAACGCGGCGGCGGGCAAGGAATAATCGACCTTGCCCGCCTTCTTTATATCGGCGTTACGCTTCTTCGGTGGAGCGAAGCCGAAGTATGGCGAATGACACCGTATAAAATCTTGACGCTTTTTAGGATACACAAACAATTCAATCCGGATCGCTTCAAGCCGGAAGAGCCGGAAGCCGATATTGACGACGTGTTAGGAGGGTTGTAAATGGCGAAGGAAGAGCAAATCAAATCGCAAATTATTCTTGAAGGCGAAAAAGAATACCGCGCCGCCTGTAAAGGTATCAATACTTCCCTTCGCGAAATCGGATCGGAAATGAAGCTGGCGACGGCGGAATTCGGCGACAATGCGGAAAGTATTGAAGCGCTTACACGGAAGCAGGATATTCTACAAAAACAGCTTGACGAACAGGCAAAGAAAGCGAAAGCCGCAGAAGCGGCATTGAAGAAAATGCGTGAAGGTGGGATCGATCCTACCGATCCCGCCTATCAGAAAATGCAAACGAACCTTAACAACACACGCGCCGAAATGGTGAAGGTTCAACGGGAGCTTGACGACACTTCAAAGAAACTGAAAAGCTCAAAGATCGATTGGGAAAGCGTCGGCGACACCGTGGGAAAAGTAGGAAAGGCAATCGGGGCGGGCGTTGCCGCAATGGGCGCGGCGATCGGCGCGGCGGCTACCGCCTTTTTAGGGCTTGCAGAGAGTACGCGCGAAGCACGCGAAAATATGGGCAAGCTGGAAGCGGGCTTTACAACGGCGGGGCATTCGGCGGAAGATGCAAAGAACACTTATACCGAATTGTACGGCATTCTTGGCGACGACGGACAGGCGACCGAAGCCGCCGCACACCTTGCACAGCTTACGAACAACGAGCAGGAGCTTGCGACGTGGACGGATATTGCGACGGGCGTTTATGCGACCTTCGGCGACAGCTTGCCGATCGAAAACTTGACGGAAGCCGCGAACGAAACGGCGAAAACCGGACAGATTACGGGCGGGCTTGCCGACGCTTTGAATTGGGCGGGCGTTTCGGAAGATGAATTTCAATCGAAGCTGGACGCTTGCACAACGGAGCAGGAACGGCAAGCGCTGATTACGGAAACGCTGAACGGGCTTTATTCCGACGCGGCGGAGGCTTACAGAGAGGTAAACGGCGATATTATCGAAGCGCAGAAGGCAACGGCGAACCTTAACAGCGCTATGGCGGCGCTGGGGGCGATTGCCGAACCTATCGTTACGAAGCTGAAACAGCTTGCGGCGGATCTTCTGCAACAGATAACGCCGTTCGTCGAGCTTATCGGAACAGGGCTGACAGGAGCGCTGGAGGGCGCAGAAGGCGCGGCGCAACAGTTTTCCGAAGGCTTGCTGGGGCTTGTAACGTTCATCGTTGAACAGCTTGGGACGATGCTTCCGACCTTCCTTGAATTCGCCTTGCAGATGATCGGGACGCTTGCAACAGGTATCGCGCAAGCCTTGCCGACGCTTGTTCCGACGATCGTTTCGATTATTACGCAGTTGGTGCAAACGCTGATCGACAATATCCCTATGCTGATTGACGCGGCATTACAGCTTATTACAGGGCTGGCGCAGGGTATCATTAACGCGATCCCCGTTCTTGTAGCGGCGCTTCCGCAGGTAATTAACAGCCTTGTAAACGGGCTTCTTGCGTCAATCCCGCAGATCATTCAAGCGGGTATCGACCTTCTGACTTCCCTTATTTCCGCCCTTCCGGAAATCATTACGACGATTGTTTCGGCTATTCCGGAAATCATAAATGGGATCATTACAGCGCTTCTTGAAAATATCCCGCAGATTGTTCAAGCGGGCATTGACCTTCTTGTGGCGCTGATACAGGCGCTTCCGCAGATCATAACGACGATCGTACAGGCGATCCCGCAGATTATCAGCGGGATTGTAAACGCGCTTGTGCAGAATATCCCGCAGATCATTCAAGCGGGCGTTCAGTTGTTCGTTTCCCTCATTCAGAATTTGCCGACGATCATTGTTGAAATTGTCAAAGCGGTTCCGCAGATCGTTTCCGGTATCGTACAGGCGTTCGCAAGTTTGGGCGGCGAAATGGTGAGTGCGGGCGCAAACCTTCTTCACGGCTTGTGGGAAGGTATTTCAAGCGCGGCTTCGTGGTTATGGGACAAAGTAACCGGCTGGGCTTCTTCCCTTGTGAGCGGGATTAAAAGTTTCTTCGGCATTCACTCCCCTTCAACCGTGTTCGCCGAAATCGGTACGAATATGGGCGAAGGCGTGGGCGTAGGCTTCGGCGAAAGTATGGACGGCGTTTCGGCTGATATGACCGCCGCAATGGGCGGAGCGGGACAGCTTACCGCCGCCGAAGCGGTGCGCGCCGTGAATGACGGCATTATGGCGAATATCGAAGGGCTTTCCGGAGCGATAAACGCGATCGTCGAGAAGGTTATTACCGGACTGAACGCACAGGCGCAACGGCTTATTCAAGCCGGACAGGACTTCGGGAACAACATTGCTTCCGGACTGATTAACGGTATCCCGCAGATTACCGCGAAGATCCCGCAGATCACGCAAAGCATTATTACCGCCTTCAACGCGCAAAATCAGAAGTTCATCGACGCGGGCGTTACGATTGACCGCAATATCGCTTCCGGTATGGTGCAGGGTATCCCGCAGATTACAAGCAAGGTGGCGCAGATCGTACAGCCTATCTTGACGGAGCTTCGTTCCTTCGTATCCGACTTCACAGCGGCGGGCGAAGAGATGGTGCGCGGCATTTGGCAGGGCTTTCAAAATATGTCGAGCTGGCTGGAAAGCCGCGTGCGTTCGATGATGCGCGAGATTGTCGCGGCGGTTGAAGATGAAATGGATATTGCTTCCCCGTCGAAAGTGTTTGCGGGTATCGGCGAATATATGGCGCAGGGGCTTGGCGAAGGCTTCGGGCGTGAAATGCGGAACGTTGAAAAGACGATCCGCAAGGCGACCGACAACGCCGTTCCGGACGATCCCGAACCGCGCCCGCGCACAGGCGGCGGACAGGAAGCGACGTTCAAGGTTGTTCAAAACATCTACGCGAACGATACTTCCTACGCCCAGCAACAGCGGGAGGCGGCGCGGCAGTTCAGAATGATTGCGCGGGAGGTAATGACCTAATGAAAGTACAAGAGAAATTGACCTACACGAACGAGCGGGGGGAAAGCATTGTCTTTTCCCCTGTTTCTTCGTATCACGTAAACTTCAAGGACGTTTCCGGCTTGTCCGACGTGCAGAACGCTATTTATTCAACAAACAGTATGGGGCAGGACGGAGATACGTATTTAGGATACCGCATTGAAAGCCGCGATATTGACATCGTGGGGCATATCAAGGAGCGGGACAAAATCGCTATACAGGAATTGCGCCGCAATCTGAACCGGATATTAAATCCGCAATATTCCGCGACGCTTACTTACGAATTAGGCGACTTTAAGCGGGTTATCGGTTGCACGATCAACAACGCGCCTATCTTCAAGCGCGGAACGATTTTCGAGCAATTCACGATCCAGCTTTCGTGCCTCAATCCGTTTTGGCGTGAAGAGGCGGAAACACGCGAGGATATAGCAACGTGGATCGGCGGCTTTGAATTCCCCGTCCCCGGCGGGCTGGAAATAACGCCGGATTGGGAAATCGGCTACCGCCAGCCTTCGCTGATCGTCAACGTGTTCAATTCCGGCGACGTGAAAAGCGGTATCCGGATCGAGTTCCGCGCGCTGGGCGCGCTGACAAATCCACAGCTTTTGAACGTCAATACGCAAGAGTTCATCAAGGCGAATATTTCGCTTGAAGCGGGCGACGTGCTGACCGTTTCGACGGGGTACGGCGAAAAATCCGTGAAGCTGGCGCGCGGCGGCGTTGAAAGCGACGCTTTCCGCTATTTGGACGTTGACAGTTCCTATTTACAGCTTGCCGTGGGTGATAACCTTTTCCGCTATTCGGCGGATACAAACGCGGAAAATCTCGAAGTATCCATTTATCACAATAACTTGTATTTGGGGGTGTAACGGTATGGAATTATACGTTTATTCTTCCGAAATGGAGCTTCAAGGGATTGTCGAAAAGATCGCTTCGTTGATCTGGACGCGGCGCTATTGGAGTTGCGGCGAATTCAAACTTCTTGTTCCATTCACCGAAGAGCATTCCCGAATGCTGGTGAAGAACAATATCATTATGAAGCGCGGCGACAACGAAGCGGCACAAATCCGGTACGTTTCGATTACGAAGAATTCGCAGGGGCTGGAGGAAATCGAGGTTCAAGGAAAGTTCCTTATCGCGTGGATCGGGAAGCGGATCATCAAGAAGCAGATTATCACGAACGACACGACGCAGAACATTCTATACCGCATTGTACGGGAGAACGTAACAAATCCGGCTGATACCGCGCGGAAAATACCGGACGTTTCAATCGCTACCGACGACGCGGACACCGAAAGCGGCGTGATCGACTACACTTCGGAGCAGTACACGAACGCACAGCTTGCGGCAGAAACGGCGGCAAAGGCGGCGAAGCTGGGAATACGGATGCGGACGGACGCGCGCACAGGCGCGCACGTCTTTTCCGTCTACGAAGGGCGCGACCTTACGGCGGGCAATACCGCAGGAAATGCGCCTTGTATCTTTTCGCAGGAATTCGACAATATCGTTGAACAGGAATACACAAACAGCGTGGAAAACCTTAAAACAACGGCGTTCGTCGGCGGTGAAGAGAAAGAAGGCGTTGCCCGCAAGGTTGCCGAAGTAGGCGGATCGGCAGCAGGTCTTGCCCGTGAAGAGGTATTCATAAACGCCACCGATATAGTGCAGGAATACGAAAACGACGACGGCGAACAAGTATCGCTGACCGATACGGAGTATTTAGCGCTTCTGTCCGCCAGAGGCGCGGAAGAATTGGAACAGTACGCGGAAACGCTTTCGTTCGGATCAAAGATCAACACCTTTGCAAATCTGATCTACCGAACCGATTACGATTTAGGCGACCGCGTTACTTGTGTGAACAAGCGCTGGGGAATTCGCATTGACGTTCGCATAACGGAGATCGCGGAAACCTATCAAAACAACGTTGAAGAGATTGATATAACCTTCGGCGAGAGCTTGCCCGCGCTTTTGACGCAGATACGGCAGATTACAAAATAAAGGGGTGTAAATATGGAACAATCGAGCTTTTTTAACAGCGTATCCGGCGACCGGAAATATAAAGCCGAAGATTGGGCTTCCTATTTCGGATCGTTCATCGGAAACGGCGTTTTCCCTGTCCCTTCAACGGGGCTTCAAGTTGTAGCGGGAAACGGAATGCAAGTAACCGTGAAAGCGGGCAAGGCGTGGATCAACGGCTATTTCTACAATAACACAAGCGACCTTTCCTTGACGCTTGCAACGGCTGACGGCGTGCTGAACCGGATTGACCGCATTGTGGTTCGATGGGACTTGACGAACCGCGTTATTTCGGTGAAGGCGAAATCTTCTTCGTATGCTTCTTCCCCTACCGCGCCAGCCGTCGAGCGGGACGCGGATATTTATGAATTGGCGATCGCCGACGTTTACGTGGGCGCGGGCGTTACCGCGATCACAGGATCGAATATTACCGACAAGCGGCTGGACAGCACCGTTTGCGGCGTTGTAGCGGGGCTTGTCGATACCATCGACACGACGGCTTTCAACGCACAGCTTGAAGCGTGGTTTGCAGAATATCAGAGCCAGAGCGCGGAAGAGTACAATTTACTTGTATCGTATATGAATTCCTTGAAGTTGCAGGGAAACACGCAGTACGACGCGCTGGAAGAGTATTTCGCGGACTTCAAGACGGAAGCGCAAACGGACTTCGATACTTGGTTTGAAGGCTTGCAGGACGTGCTGGACGAAAATACAGCCGGAAACCTTCTGAATATGATTACGGCGCTGACCGCCCGCGTCGATCTGATCGAAGCCGTGATCTTCAACGATATTACCGAAAATCCGTTCCTTATCCTGTTTGACGACCTTTCCGGCGTTACAACAACGGGCGTATGGAACGAGAGCTTACAGCGTATCGAATGTTAAAACGGTACGCTTGCACACGGGCGGAATTGTCGTGCATTATAGGGAACCTGTTTATCGAGCTTTCGCCGCCGTGCGAACGTTGCGGCGAAGATGCTTTGACGATCACGGGAACGACCGTAACCGGAAACAAAGGAACGCTTTTCGTTACGGCGGCTGGGTTTGATTTCGAGGGGTGCGCCGAAGATGCCGTTACTATTGACCGCATACGAAAGGGACGGTGCATAAATGCAGAGGCAGGAACGAGGAAGAAAGGAACCTTCGGAATTTAATGTTATTGTGAAGTGCAAGGATTTAATCAAGCACACATTCACGATCACGAACAGCACGGAGCGCTTCCCGAAGAAATACCGTTTTACCCTTGTAAACAGAATACAAGACAAAGCGGTGGATATTTACGAATGCGCGCTGGAGGCAAACGAATTAAACCTTCTTGAAGCGCAGGAATTCAAGGAACGGCAGAGGCTTCAAGCAAAAGCGCTTACCTACTGCAAGGAGCTTCTATTTTTCATAGAGCTTTCGCACGAACAGGGCTTCATATCAACGAACAGTTGTGAATATTGGTCTAAACTTGCGCTTGACGTGAAGTATATGTTAGCCGCGTGGAAGAAGCGGGATCGTGCGAGAGGGTGAACCGTTTGGGGTACATCTTGATACGCCTAATTCGTCGAACGCCAACAACGTCCGCAACGTCAATTCCGACGGTACGCTGAACAACAACAACGCGTACAACGGGAACAACGGCGTTCGCCCGCTTCGGTGGAAAATGAGATCGAGTAGGCATAAGCCGAAAGCAGAATACCACCATCAAAGGAAGGTGTATCCCGCCGCCGCGATCCACAGCGGGGGCAAATACAGGATCGCCGATGCCGGAGCCTTCCGCGCGGCGGAAGGCAAAGGCTATATACAGCGAGGATTTTTTATGACAGATTACGAGAAGATATATAACTTCGAGAACCTATACAGAGCCTACCGAAAGGCGCGGCAAGGCAAGAGGTGGAAAGGAGCGGCGGCAAAGTTTGAAGTAAACCTTCTTGAAGCGCTGAACCTGTTAAGCTACCAGCTTAAAACGAAGAAGTACACGCTTTCGCCGTACAACACGTTTGAAGTATTTGAACCGAAGCGGCGCGTGGTTATGTCGAACAGCTACAAAGACAAGGTTGTTCAACATTCGCTTTGCGATAACGTGCTTGAACCGATCCTTACAAGATCGTTTATCACGGACAATTACGCTTCGCAGGTGGGCAAAGGTACGCATTACGGGTTAGACAGGCTTCGGGAGTTCTTGCGGAGGTTTTACCGAAAAAACGGAATTGACGGGTGGATATTGAAGGCGGATATTTCCAAATACTTCTATTCCATTAGGCACGACGTGTTAAAATCCTTAATCCGCAAGAAGATCACTGATCCGGACGTTTTGTGGCTTGTCGAAATGATAATCGACAGCACGGAAGGAAACGTCGGAATACCGATCGGAAATCAATCTTCACAGCTTTTCGCCCTTCTCTACCTCAATAATTTAGATCACTTCATCAAAGAGAAGCTGGGCATTAAATATTACGGCAGATATATGGACGACTTCTTCTTAATACACGAAAATAAAGCCTATTTGCAGTATTGCCGCGCGGAGATCGAAAAACACGTCGCCGCGATCGGCTTATCTTTGAACAACAAAACGAACATTTACCCTTTGCGAAACGGTGTTGATTTCTTGGGCTTTCATACGTATTTGACCGAAACGGGCGCAGTAATCCGGAAGGTGCGCCGCCGTAGCAAGAACAATATGAAGCGCAAATTGAAGAAGATGCGCGGACTTGTGGAGCGGGGCAAGATCACGACGGCGACCGTTGAACAATCCTATAAAAGCTGGAGAGGACACGCCGAAAAGGGAAATTGTTATCACTTGATCCGGCGAACGGATCACTATTACAACAGGCTTTTCAATTCAAAGGAGGCGGAAAAATGTCAAAAGCAATAAGTTCACTTGCCGTGGGCGACAAGATCGAAGTTCCTGTTCTTTCGGCGTATCAATCGCGCTTCGGCGCAAAGATCATTTTCAAGGTTGCCGACAAGAACCACAGCGGCTATCCGTCGAATAGCGTAACGCTGATAACCGAAAAGATTATCCAGCTTATGTGTTCGGACGCGAAGGAGGCAAGCAACAGCAACAGCGATCGCAGAAACTACGGCAACAACAGGCATATTCATTCAAATATCCTGCAATGGCTGAACAGCAACGCAACGGCGGGAAATTGGTACAGCGCAAAGCACAGCGCAGACGCGCCGCCGACGAACGCGAACGTATGGGACAATTACAACGAATACGACGCTTGGGCGGGCTTCCTTGCTATGCTTGATCCGAAGTTCGTTGCGGAGCTTCTCAACACAACGCTTACCGTCGCAAAATCTTCGACGGACGGCGGCAGTTACGAAACCTTCACGGCGAAAATGTTTCTTGCGTCTACCACCGAAGTGGGGCTTGCAAACGAAAACGGGATCGCCGAAGGCGTGCTTCTTGCCCTGTTCAGCAACAACGCTTCGCGTATTGCCTATCCTACGGCGGAATGCGTGAGTAATTCGGAGTATTCAAACAGTAACTTCACGACTTCAAAGGGATGGTATTGGTGGCTTCGCACGCCTTATTCGTCGATCGCCTTCGGCGTCCGCTACGTCAATTCCGACGGTACGCTGAACAGCGTCGGCGCGTACAGCGGGGGCAACGGCGTTCGCCCGCTTTGCAATCTGCAATCTTCAATCTTGGTATCTGACAGCCCGAACGCAAGTGGAAACTATGAAATCATCTACAACGCCGCGCCTTCCGCGCCGCCCAGCATTACCGCGCCGGATACGGCGTACAGCGGGCAGAATATCAATATTTCTTGCGCGGAAGCCACCGATCCGGACGGCGACGCGCTGACCTACGTTTTCGAGAGAAGCGCGAACAGCGGCGCGTGGACACAGGTTCAGAGTTCCGCCGCCCGCACGTTTTCGGAAATGGTATCGACTTCGTGGAACACGCTTCAATACCGCGTGAAGGCGGTTGACACGGCGGGCAATTCTTCCGCGTACACGACCAGCGGCGCGATCGCGGTAATTCACAATCAGCCGCCCGTTATCAGCGGGCAGAATGCCGATCTTGGCGTGAAGCGCGAGGATTTCACCTACGAATACAGCGTTACCGATCCGGATAACGACGTTGTAAACGTCGTAGAGAAAATCGACGGAAGCACGATCAACACGCGCAACAATGTAACGCTGGGCGAAACGCTTACCCTTTCCGTAGGCGGGAACACCTTTACGGGGCTGACAAACGCCCAGCACACGATCGAGATTGTCGCGACCGACAGCGCCGGAAACAGCGCAACGCGGACGCTTACGTTCACGAAGGCGATCAACAGCTTTGTTATTACCCTTGCGGAGCCGCTGGAGGCAGAGAGCCAGCCGACGCGGTGCAATATCAATGTGAACAGAGATATTCCGGCTGGCGGCACGTTCAAGGTTGAAGCGTGCAACAATCCTTACGACGTTCAGCCCGTATGGGAGGATTGCACGAACGCGGTAATTTCGGGGCTGGCACACGTATTTGAAAACACCGTAAACACGGCAACGCAGTTCGGATTAAATATCCGCGTTACCGTTGAGCGCGGCGACGCGCTGACGGCGTGCTGGGTATCGGGGATCGGAGGTAATTTTGAATGAGCGTAAAACATAACAAAGCTGGCGGCGGAAACGCGGAAGTGAAGAAAGAATTACAAGAAGTAAAGAAAGAAACGCAAGAAGTAAAGGCGGCGGGCGAAAGTACCGCCGCCCTTCTTGCAATGTTCTTCAAGGCGCAGATCGTGCAGGATCGAGCGGCGGGAACGGAAGCGATTACCGACGAAATGATCCTGCAATCGGCGGAAGTGATCGACTATCAGGAATACGAGGACGCGCACGCCTACAACACCGTGGGCGAAATCATCAAGTACAACGGGCGTTATTACGAGATTATCGCGCCGCACACGTCGAACGCTGTTTCCTATCCCGTCGAAACGACCTTCGCTTATTACCGCCTTGTGGAGCTTACGCACACAGGGACGATTGACGATCCGATCCCGTATCCGGAAACGGCGGGAATTGTCGTCAACGTTGAGAACGGGAAATATTACAGTTACAAGGGGAAAATCTACCTTGCAAAAGCTGATATGCCGAATTGCGTATATCCGCCCGATACGCCTTCTTTGTGGCAATGGGAAGAAGTGAACGGGGAGGGCTGAAAATGACAGAAGGGATTTTGTCCGCCGTTTCCGTTATCAGTTCCGTTTGTGCAATCGTGTTCGGGTATATCGCTTTCGTTCGCAACAGGGACAGCGACAAAACGAAGGAAGCAAAAAGCGACGCGACGATCTTAACGGAGCTGGGGTACATCAAAGGCGGTATCGACGACGTGAAAGCGGAACAGCGGGAACAGCGAAAGACAAATACGGATTTCGTCGGAAGGCTTGTTTCCGTCGAAGCGTCGGCGAAACAGGCGCATAAACGAATTGACAGTATCGAACAGCATATAAACAGATAAAAGGAGCGGGAGCGGTTCGCGAATGAGCCGTTCCCGTTCTTGAATATAAGGAGGTTTTCAAAATGAGCAACAGCACGCTGGTGGACTACACGCGGATTTCACCGAACAGGACAAGCCCGCGCAATCACAAGATCGACACGATCACAATTCATTGCGTCGTCGGGCAATGTTCCGTTGAAACGCTGGGTAACATCTTCGCGCCTACTTCGCGACAGGCAAGTTCAAACTACGGCGTAGGAGTTGACGGGCGTATCGGAATGTATGTCGAAGAAAAGGATCGCTCGTGGTGCAGTTCAAACGCGGCGAACGATAACCGCGCTATAACGATCGAGGTTGCAAGCGACACGACACACCCTTACGCGGTGAACGATAAAGCATACGCCGCGCTTCTCGACCTTGTAACGGATATTTGCCGCCGTAACGGGATCAAGAAACTTGTTTGGTCTACGAACAAGAACGAGCGCGTTAATCATTTGAACGGTTGTAATATGACGGTTCACAGAGATTACGCGAATAAATCTTGTCCGGGGGATTACCTGTACGAAAGGCACGGTGCGATCGCGGCGGAGGTAAACAAGAGGCTGGGCGCTTCGGCGGCGGAGCCGGAAACGCCTTCTTCCGGAACGGATACGCTTTACAAGGTGCAGACGGGCGCGTTTAAGCAGAAATCGAACGCACAGGCGCTGGAAAAGAAATTGAAGGCGGCGGGCTTCGATACCTACGTCGTGAATACGGGCGGCTATTACAAAGTACAGGTGGGAGCATTCAGCAAGAAGGCGAACGCCGAAGCAATGCTTGCAAAGCTGAAAGCGGCGGGATATTCCGACGCATTTATCACGACCGGAAGCGGCGGGACGGCGGCTTCCGTGAAGGTGGGAAGCAAGGTTCGCTTGAAGCAGGGCGCGAAAACCTACGACGGGAAAAGCCTTGCTTCCTTCGTGTATAACCGCGATCACGTCGTAAAGGAAATCAGCGGCGATCGCGCCGTGATTACCTACGGCGGCGTAGTTGTCGCGGCGGTGAAGCTGTCCGATCTGACACTTGTTTAATACACGGGATCGCACGCGCGCGTTATTGAATTGCACGCCGTGCGAATTCGTGCAATGAAAGGGGGCAATATGAAACTACGTTCAAGGCGCGGGAAGCGTCAAAAGAAATTCCTTGCCGATGAACGCTTCGCGACGAAAGTTATTGTCGCGATCGGTATTACAACGGTGATCTTCATTGCGGCGCAGTATGTTTCTTTCCTCATTACGGGAATTGAGCAAACAACGCTGATTACATACTATTTTACCGCCGTTGTGATCGAGTGCGGCGCGCTGATGCTGAAACGTGTATCCGAAATCATCGTTGCAAGGGTGAAGAAGAAAGAGAAAATCGAACCGGAAACAGAAACAGACGAAAGCGAGGGTTTATAAATGATTGATCTTACTCCCATTATGGAAGCCATTGTCGCGCTTGTCGCGGCAGTTATTACCGCATTCGTGATCCCGTGGCTGAAAGGCAAGATCGACGCGGACAAGCTGGAGGAAATCGAATTGTGGGTAACGGTTGCCGTCGAAGCCGCCGAACAGCTTTACGTGGGGAGCGGGCGCGGCGCAGAAAAGAAAGCCTATGTCGTGCAGTTCTTACAGGAAAAGGGATTTACCCTTGATCCCGACAGCTTGGACAAACTGATCGAAGCCGCCGTTTTCAATCTTCCGGAATATATCGGAATGATTGAAGCAGACGGCGAACCGGATAAAGACTAACACCGACAGCGCCGCCCGCGTTCCCCTTTCCGCGTCGCGGCTTTCGGCGGCGGGAGCTTCCCGCCGATATAAAAAATTCCCCGCGAGGGCTTCACGCCTTCGCGGGGCTTTTTTTGTTGGCTTCAAATATGGTAAACGATGCGGGCTTCCGCGTTGTAAATCCTGCTTCCGCCGTCGTCGAAGTTGTCAATCGTGATTGTAACATCTTCGATACGTTCGAGGATCGGAAGAACCTTCCGAAGATCACTTTTCCGGATATATCCTATCATATCCCCTTCGGCAATCACGCGGACGGCGGGCGCGCCTTCGTATTCGCATTCTTCCAGCGATCCGTCAATGCCTATGCCTTCGCTATCCCTGTAAAGCGACGCGAGAATGCGCTGGATATTGCCGAACGTAACGCCCGCGACGGGGCAAGTTAAAAATTCGTGCGTTTCCGCATATTCCTTCCGGCGCGCTTCTTCTTCGGCTTTGCGCTTCGCTTCTGCTTCTGCCTTTTGCCGTTCGGCTTCGGCGGCGGCTTGCGCCTTTTTCATCGTAACATATCCGAAAACGCCCAGCGCGGCGGCGATTACTATTCCGGTAATGCCCGCGCCGATATTCCCTTCGCCGAAGAACGGGAACGAGCAGAACAGGAACAGCGCGGCGACGATCCATAAAATAACAGGCTTCTTCATTGTGAACGCCTCCCCTGTAAATTTTTTAAGGCTGGATTTCTCCATTCTGACCTTTAACACAATTATACGGCTTCCGCGCGCTAAAATCAAGAATAAAGCGGAATATTTACACGCCGTTTGCAAATAATCAGAATGAAGAGGGATCGCACACGATATGAAGATATACGACTATAACGGGAAAAAGAATATTTGCGGCGAACGAGTGCGGCAAGCGCGGGTGATCCAGCGTTTGCGGCAAGAGGATTTAGCCGCAAAGATACAGACGCAGGGCGTTAATATGGAGCGGGACAGCATAAGCCGAATAGAGATCGGAACGCGGTTTGTATCTGACTTTGAATTGAAGGTATTTGCAAAGGTGCTGGGAGTTTCGGTTGATTGGCTTTTAGGGGACGAATAAAGGCGGCGGGCTATCCCGTCGCCTTGTTTTTATGATTTTTTCTTGTTTATTTCGGAAAATCTATTGACATACTGCAATAAGTATGTTACAATAAAAGCATAGAAAGGGGGTGAAGAAATGGCGCAGGATATAGGAAAAGCCTTGCAGGAGCTTTCAAAAGCGATTGAGAATAACGAAGCGGTGGAAAGCGTTGTTATCAAAATCACTTTGAAGAAGCAAAAATCCGGCAAGGCTTCAAATCCCAAAGAAAGCAAATAGCTTTCATAGGCAGGGAACGGGCGGGAAACCGCCCTTCCCGTAAGCCCTATTATAATATAAATTGCCCGTGGTTGTCAACGGAGCGGGCGGAAAGGGGCTGAATATGATTATTCGCAAAGGAAACAAGGAATATACGATCACAGAGCGTCGCGAATGCTGGGTGCTGTCCTGTAAGATCGGCGGCTTATCCGTGGAATACAAAGTTCCGAAAGATATTTGCGCCGATGAAGAGGAATTGCGCGCCTACGTTGAAGCGGAAGAGTTGTTTTAGAGGTGGGAGCAATGGCAGAAAAGCGGAAAACGAAAACTTCTTCGGCGGTAAAAAACCGCTATAATAGCCGCGTGTACGGTTCGATTATCGTTCGAGTTCCAAAAGAGATGGCGGAAGCATTCAAAGAAAAATGCGCGGCGACGGGAACGCCGCAAGCGCAAGTTATCAAGAAAGCGATTGAACAGTTTTTAGCAGAATAAGCGGAGCAACGGAGGGCGGCAGGATATGCCGCCCTTTTTCTTTCGGGGAAGGAGGAACGAGAATGCACAAGCATTTGACGTGGACGGATCGCCTTAAAATAGAAAAGGCGTTGAAAGAGGGATTGAAGCCCTGCAAGATCGCCGACAGGCTACACGTACATAATTCGACGATTTACAGGGAATTAAAACGCGGAACATATACGCATTTGAATTCCGACTTGACGACGGAAGAACGCTATTCGCCGGAAATTGCCGAAGCCCGTTATCGTGAAAACCTTGCGGCGAAAGGCGGAGAATTAAAGATCGGGAGCGATCACGAATTAGCCGCTTTCATCGAAAAGAAAATCGGTGAAGAGGGATATTCCCCCGCCGCCGTTGTAGGGGAAATCAAACGGCTGGGGCTGACCTTCAAAACGGAGATCAGCGAAAAGACGATTTATAACTACATCGACAAGGGAATATTTTTCGGGATCAGCCGCGAGAGCTTACCGGAGAAAGGAAAGCGGAAGCGGAAATATGAAAAAGTAAAGCGCAAGAAATCCGCCCGCGCGCCGCAGGGCGAAAGCATAGAAAGACGCGATCCGGAGATTGACGAACGAAAAACCTTCGGGCATTGGGAAGGCGATTGCGTATGCGGAAAGAAAAAGACGAAGGAAGCCTTGTTCGTTCTTTCGGAACGTCTGACGCGGCAAGAAATCATTATGAAGATACCGGATCAGACAGCCGCCAGCGTCGTGGCGGCGCTGAATAAGCTGGAACGCCGATACGGAAAGCGCTTTTCAAAGATATTCAAAAGCATTACGTTTGACAACGGTTCAGAATTCGCGGATTGCGCCGGAATTGAAAAGTCAATCTACGGGAAGAACCGGAAGCGGACGAAGGTTTATTATTGCCACCCTTATAGCGCATTCGAGCGGGGAACGAATGAAAATATAAACAGAATGATACGGCGGTTCTTGCCGAAAGGAACAGACTTCCGGAAAGTAACCGCCGCATATATTCTTCGCGTCGAAACGTGGATCAATAACTATCCGCGCGAAATTTTAGGCTTCGCGAGTTCAAACGACCTGTTCGCCGCCCACCTTGCCGCCGCTTGAAAAGTACACAAAAAATTTTTTTAGTTTTTTCTGCTTTTACTCTTGACTTTTAGCAATTTTTTATGTATAAATATTTTCCTTAAAGCGTCTCAGATCGTCTCAGATCGTCTCAGATCGTCTCAGGTTGTCTCAGGTTGTCCGTTGGAGATTATATATTCATCGAGTATGATATTTTATACAGTCTTTTTATCTGTACTTTGCCCCTCATCTAACCGCGCTCAGATGGGCAACTGCTTTTCCGAGTATGCGCACATCGTTCATTTCCTCTTCGGCATACGTAATGTCGTTATATAGCGGATTCTCAGGACGAAGAACAACTTTTGATGGATATTTATAAACGCGCTTTAGCGTTGCTTCGTCCCCGATTAAAACTGCAGCGATTTCGCCGTTTTCTACATCAGGCTGCTCTCTGATGTATACAACGTCACCGTCAAATATGTGGGCGTTTATCATACTGTCGCCTTTACATTTCAAAGCAAATGTGCCGCCTACAGATTCCGGCATTTCTATATACTTATCAATGTTTTCAGTAGCAAGGATTGGTTCCCCGCAGGCGATTGTGCCGAGCAGGGGAATCTTTTTTGTTTTTGGCAGAGGGATGATGTTGTCGGCGAAAGAATCGTCTACATCGTCGTAAACGCCATGTAAATAATCTAAAATTACATTGTTCTCTTTAGGAGTCAACGGAAGGTTCTTATCAATCTTATAAAATAGAAAACTAATGTAGTTTTCAAAGCTGTCGCTGGTAAACATGCTGTATCCCCAAAAGGCGTCAGCGTTTTTTACCTCCAAAGCGTCGGCTATACCCTGCAATCTTGGATCATCATGAAAGTCAGAATCAGGTGTTTTATATATAAAATCGTAGAGAGAATCTTTGTCGACATCGAGACGAGATGCTAATTCGTCGAGTGACACATGCTGATATGTCATTATAGTTTGTATTCTATAAGCAATACTGTCTTTTGATAAATATTTTTCCTGCCCCGTGAGCTGATTCATATCAATGTTAAAATAATCAGCTATAGCTTCTAATGTTTCGAGATCGGGTTCTCTTTCTCCGTTTTCATACATGCTTATCGCGCTGCGTGAAATGCCGAGTGCTGTAGCTAATTCAGATTGAGTTAATTGTTTTTCTTTTCTTAGCTTTTTAAAAACATCCTTAAACAATAGAATCACTTCCTTGACCACAGTGTATCACGGTTCGTGACAAAAGTAAAGAACTTTTTAAAAAATATGTTGACAAGTGTCACGGTATGTGTTAATCTTAACTTGTCACGAACTGTGTCACAAAAATGAAAGGAGGCGATTTGATGAACTGTTGTCGAGAAGATATAGCTCAAAGGCTCATATTACTCAGAGGAAAAAGAACCCGCGAAGAAGTGGCAAAAGCGGTTGGAATAAGCCTGTCAGCAATGGCGATGTACGAAAACGGGTATAGGATTCCTCGCGACGAGACAAAAATAAAGCTTGCCAATTATTACGGAGTAAGTGTTGAGCAAATTTTTTTTAATCATCAATGACACATATCGTGTCATTGGCTGCGAAAGAAAAAAAGATGGGCGGAAAACGAGGCGGGGGAGAAAAACAAAAAATCCATATTACATCAATTAAAAGGAGGTGTTCATCCGTGTTTAAATACGGTTTTACGGAATTCGGTAAAGATGTCAAAAAGCGTCTGATAGACCTGGATAAATCGCAGGAGTGGCTCATATCGCAGCTCAACCGGGATACAGGGCTCTTTGTAGACAGCAGTTACCTCAACCGGATTCTTACCGGACGCTGCAACAGCGAGAAGATCATCGCATCAATATCAAAAATACTCGACCTTTAAGGGTCAAAGAAAGGGAGGATAAACGGCATGGCAACGGTGCGATCATATAAAGTTTATCAGCCGTACACCAGCGAGTCGGAAGTGCCGGTTGTCTGCGGCATACCGGAGATGTGCCGGCTGTTCCAACGCAGCGAACCGGCTATTAGGGCATGGTGCCGCGAAGGCAAACTGCCCGCGTATCAGCTCGGGGGACTGTGGTTCGCGAACAAAGCAGATTTGCTCAATCTGCCGAAACTTACGCAGTGAAAAAACAGAAAGGAGACACCAAAATGACAAAAGGATTTTTAACGATTGCCGCAGTACTGGCTCTTGTCCTGCTATTTGCGGCGGCAGCGGTTCCGGAGGAAATCGCGATACCGGAGACAGAACCGATTATCGCGCCTGAGCTGACGGTACCGGCGCAGATACCCACAGCACGCTACCAGTTGACCGCAGAGGAGCGCGAGCTCGTATGCCAGGTTGTTATGGCAGAATCGGGAACAGAGCTGTTTGACGGTAAAATGGCGGTCTCACAGTGCATTTTAAATGCGTGTGAAAAGACCGGCAAGCGCCCCGCGGAGGTAATCACAGAATACGGTTACACCGACCGCAGGGTAGAGCCGAACGCCGAGACGAGGGAAGCCGTCGCTGCGGTCTTCGATGCCGGTGAGACAGTAACGGACGCGAAGATACTTTTCTTCTACGCACCGGATCTCGTGAAAAGCGCGTGGCATGAGTCGCAGACATATGTTTGTACCATCGGCGGGCATAAATTTTTTGAGGGGGCTTAATTCATGGATATTAAAATAGGCGATTTTGTAAAAGGCATAACAGATGACTACGTTATTACAAACACGAAAATGACGCGAGGCGTAGTTACTGATATCCGCGGTGGAAGCATAGTGGTGCGAGTGTTAGACCACGATGACGGCGACACCGGCGTATATACAGTAGACCCGGAAAAGTTTGAGGTTATAGGTCATCAAAAACAGTTTGACCGCGCGGAAGTGTTAAAACTTTTGGAGAAGGGCTGTAAAGCAATCTTAGATTATGACCTCAGGGGCGCAGACCTCAGGGGCGCAGACCTCAGGGGCGCAAACCTCAGCGACGCAGACCTCAGGGGCGCAAACCTCAGGGGCGCAGACCTCAGGGGCGCAAACCTCGATTATTCTTGCTATCCGCTGTGGTGCGGTAGCCTGCATCTCAAAGCCGATAAGCGGCTTGCTTGTCAGCTCGCGTATCATCTGTGTTCAATGCAGTGCGATGACGCAGATTATATCAAAATGCGCAATTCTATTCTCGGTTTCGCGAATCAATTCCACCGCGTGGACGAGTGCGGTGAGCTGGAAGAGAGGGAGATATAACTATGGCATTAAAATTTGCAATTCAGACGGCGCTTGAATTTGTAGCGGTCATACTTATCATCTATGGATTTTGGCATGAGGACAAGCTCATAGCCTTCGAGGACGACCTCAAAGCAAAATTTTTAAACAGAAAGGAGACAAAACGCAATGGGAAACCAGACAACTAAAAGCCCGTTCGATGTGCAGATTCTCTCTGCCAGGCTAAAAGACTTGATGCGCGAAAGCGTGCCGAAAGTAACACAGAAAGACCTTGCCGCGGCACTCGGCACCGCGCCTAACATGGTATCGGCATATATGCGTGGCAAGAGCTGTCCGTCACTGCCGATGGCGGTGAACATAGCGCAGTATTTTGATGTGTCAATTGATTATCTCGCCGGCTTGACCGACCAGCGGCAGCAAGTAATCGTGTCCGCACCGCCGACTACACCGACGCCGACGCCGAAGCGCGGGCGAGACCCGTGGCGCAAAATGGCGGTCTGCAACAGCTGTGACTGGCGCAGACGCATGGCAGCTCCGTGCGGCGACTGGGACGGCACAGCGTGCATGTACACCCACGAGACCGGCATTTTTCGCGAATCGCCGCCGACGGAAGACGGCTGCGCATATTATAAAAGCCGCCAACGCTGAGTGGGCAGCGAAGACGGCAAAGGTAAAACCTCAACATCATGATAACACGAAGGGAGACTAATGTCAAATGAAGATAAACAGCCTTGAGCTCGAGAATGTAAAGCGCATTAAGGCGGTCAAAATCGAGCCTACCGAAAACGGTCTGACCGTGATAGGCGGACGTAACGGTCAGGGAAAGACCTCAGTGCTCGACAGCATTGCATGGGCGCTCGGGGGCGATAGATTCCGTCCGTCAGAGCCGCAGCGTGAGGGTTCTGTACTGCCACCCAATCTCAAAATCACGATGGACAGCGGCATAATAGTGGAGCGCACCGGAAAGAACAGCACATTGAAGGTTACAGACCCTACAGGCCGAAAAGGCGGTCAACAGCTTATAAACGAGTTTATTTCTCAGCTTGCGCTTGATTTGCCGAGGTTCATGACCGCATCAAACAAGGAAAAAGCCAACACACTTTTGCGCATAATCGGCGTTGGAGACAGGCTCGCACAGCTTGAGCACGACGAGACGGAGCTCTACAACAAGCGCCACATGATTGGACAGATAGCCGATCAGAAACTCAAGTATGCCAGAGAGATGACGGAGTATCCGGATGTACCGGAGCAGCTGATTTCCGCATCCGAGCTTATCAAACAGCAGCAAGGTATTATGGCGCATAACGCCGAGAATAAGCGTAAGCGTGACCGAGTCGCTGAGATACAGCATCACTATGACGCCGTCAACAGCAAAATAAACGGAATCCAGGCTGAGCTTCAACGTCTTATGACGGAGCAGCAGAGCCTTATGGATGACCTCAGAATCGCGCACATGGAGACGGAGCACCTCGAGGATCTGAGCACCGCCGAGCTTGAAGAGGACATTGAAAATGTTGAGAAAATCAACATTAAAATCCGTGCCAACCTTGAAAAAGAGAAAGCTGAAGAGGATGCGAAAGCGTATCAGACTCAGTACAGCCAGCTGACGAACGAGCTTGAAGATGTCAGGCAAAAGAAAACCGACTTGCTCAAGTCCGCACAGCTTCCGTTGCCAGGGCTGTCGGTCAAGGATGGCGAGCTGACATACAACGGCTTCAAGTGGGACAATATGTCCGGAGCGGATCAGTTCAAGGTTTCCACGGCCATCGTGCGCAAGCTCAACCCCAGTTGCGGGTTTGTGTTGCTTGATAAGCTCGAGCAGATGGATCTTGACACTCTTGCTGAGTTCGGCAAATGGCTTGAGTCTGAGGGGCTGCAGGCGATAGCAACGAGGGTCAGCACCGGCGATGAATGCAGTGTCCTTATAGAGGACGGATATGTGGTGAACGAACCGACGGAGACTAAAAAAGCATGGAAGGCAGGACAGTTTTAATGAACATAACATCAGGAATAATCGAAGATGCACAGCGGGTCATAGTTTACGGTCCGGAGGGAATCGGCAAATCAACCTTTGCTTCCAAGTTCCCGGGCGCGATTTTCATCGACACGGAAGGCAGCACAAAGAGGCTGAACGTTAAGCGTTTTGACAAACCGAGCAGTTGGACGATGCTTTTCGAAGAGGTCAAATATGTTCGCGATCACCCCGAACTGTGTATGACGCTTGTCATCGACACAGCGGACTGGGCAGAGCAGCTTGCAAGTAATCATATATGTTCCGTAAATCACAAACAGAGCATTGAGGACTTCGGATACGGCAAGGGCTATACAAAGCTCTACGAAGAGTTCGGCAGACTTCTTGACCTGCTCAATGAGGTTATATCAAAAGGTATTAACGTCGTGCTGACCGCTCACGCCAAAATGCGTAAGTTTGAGCAGCCGGACGAGCTCGGCGCATACGACCGCTGGGAGATGAAACTTTCAAAAAATGTCGCGCCGATCGTAAAAGAATGGGCAGACACGGTTCTCTTCGTCAATTATAAGACGTTCGTGATAAAGGACGAGAAGACCGATAGCAGAAAGGCACAGGGCGGCAGAAGGGTAATGTATACCAATCATCATCCCTGCTGGGATGCGAAGAACAGATACGGGCTGCCGGACGAGGTCGATTTCAATTTCAGCGTCATCGCACCGTTTATTCCGTCTTCCGGTGCATATGTCGCAGCGGCGCCGGAAGATAAGCCGCAAACAGAAGCGTTGCCTGACTCGCCAAAACGCAGCATAGAGGAGCTCAAGACAAAAATCGACGAGTTTACCGCCGATGCCGACGCCGACACCGATAAGCTCACCGCGTCCGTTGAGCCGAACTCCGACTTACCGGCAGCGCTACGTGAACTCATGGCGGCGAACAATGTTACCGAAGATGAGCTTAGAAATGCAGTAGCGTGGAAAGGTTACTTCACTGCCGACACACCGATTCTCAATTATGGCGAAGCTTTCATTAACGGCTGCCTTATCGGCGCATGGGAGCAGGTCTACGATATCATCGTCAATCATATAAGAAAATTTTAAATAAAAAGGAGTATTAACTATGAACGAAAACTACAATACCAACAGAAACGACGCCCTCGACTGGGACAGTGTAATCGAAGCCGAAAACGAATTTGTACTGTTGCCGGAGGGCGAGTACGAGTTCACGGTCAAAAGCTTTGAGCGCGGCTATTTCAACGGCTCGGAGAAAATGTCTGCCTGCCCGAAGGCAGAGCTTACGCTTCAGATAGACGCGCCGCAGGGCACAGCAATCGTCAAACATAATCTTTTCCTCTCGCGTAAAACAGAAGGGCTTGTGTGCGCGTTTTTTATCAGTATTGGTCAGAAGAAACACGGCGAACCTCTGAGAATGAACTGGGCGCAGGTTGTAGGTTCAAAAGGCCGCTGCAAGATAGGGCAGAGGCTTTACAACGATAATTATTACAATGAGGTCAAGAAATTCCTTGAGCCGGACGAATCCACTCAGCGTCCCGCTTTCACTCCGGGGAATTTTTAATCCTTGGACGCGAGACCTTATCAGCTGGAGGCAGAACGGGCAATATTCAACGAGTGGGCGAGCGGTAATAACCGCACATTGCTTGTCCTGCCGACCGGCACCGGCAAAACAGTCGTTTTCGCTAATGTTGCGAAGCAGTGTGTTCAGAACGGTGAGCGGGTTCTTGTGCTCGCTCACCGCGGCGAGCTGCTTGAACAGGCGGCGGACAAAATACTGAAATTTACCGGCTTGATGTGTGCCACAGAGAAAGCCGAAGAAAGCTGCCTCGGCAGCTGGTACCGTATAACCGTCGGCTCGGTGCAATCTTTACAGAGAGAAAAACGGCTCGAACAGTTCGACAGCGACTATTTTAACGCCATAATCATCGACGAGGCGCATCACTGTCTTTCCGATGGTTATCAGCGCGTGCTTGAGCACTTTGGAGACGCGCATGTCTTAGGCGTCACCGCTACGCCGGACAGAGGCGATATGCGCAATCTCGGCACATACTTTGATTCCCTTGCTTATGAATACACTCTTCCGCAGGCTATCAAAGACGGTTATCTTGCGCCGATAAAGGCCCTCACGATTCCTTTAGCTCTCGACTTAACGGGCGTATCTATGCAGAACGGGGATTTCAAGGCGGCCGATATCGACAACGCCTTGGATCCGTATCTGTATCAGATTGCCGACGAGATGATAAAGAACTGCAGGGAGCGCAAAACAGTCGTGTTTCTGCCGCTTATAAAGACCTCACAAAAATTTCGGGATATTCTGAATGAGCGCGGTTTCAAGGCTGCAGAAGTCAACGGCGGAAGTCAGGACAGAGCGGAGATAATCGAAGCGTTTGAGCGCGGCGAATATAATGTGCTCTGTAACTCCATGCTTTTGACAGAAGGCTGGGACTGCCCGGCGGTCGATTGCGTCATCGTGTTAAGACCGACAAAGGTCAGAAGCCTATACAGTCAAATGGTCGGGCGCGGAACGCGCCTTGCACCTGGCAAAAAGGATCTTCTGCTACTCGATTTCTTGTGGCATACAGAGCGCCATGAACTTTGTCATCCTGCTCATCTGATATGTGAAAACGAAGAGGTCGCAAAAAAGATGACGGAGAATATCGAAGCGGAAGGCTGTCCGGTCGATATTGAGGCTGCCGAGCAGCAAGCGGAGAGCGATGTTGTCGCTCAGCGTGAAGAAGCTCTTGCGGCGCAGCTCAAGGAAATGAGGAAGCGCAAGCGCAGACTTGTCGACCCGCTGCAGTATGAAATGTCGATTTCCGCGCAGGATCTTTCAAGCTATGTCCCGGCATTTGGGTGGGAATGTGCTCCGCCGACGGAAAAACAGATTAAAACGCTCGAAAAGCTCGGTATATTTCCCGACGCAATCGAGAACGCCGGCAAGGCAAAGCTTCTGCTTGACCGCCTCAGCAAGCGCCGCGAAGAAGGTCTCACAACGCCGAAGCAGATACGCTTTTTGGAATCCCGCGGTTTTCTGCATGTAGGCGAATGGAGCTTTGACGCTGCGACAAAGATGATAAATCGCATAGCTGCAAACGATTGGCGTGTTCCGCGCGGCATTGTGCCTAAAGACTATAAACCGGAGGCAATGACGATATGACAGAAGAAAAGCTCGACCTGAAAGAGCTGATAAAATACATAGACCCGGCTGCTTGCACATATTCCGAATGGGTGGAAGTCGGCATGGCGCTTAAGCATGAGGGATACAGCTGCGATGACTGGGATGAATGGTCACGCCCGGACAAGCGCTATCATGCCGGCGACTGCGAAAAAAAGTGGAATACCTTCAACGGTGCCGCTGCACCGGTTACGGCGGGGACTATCGTTCAGATGGCAAAAGATAACGGCTGGCATTTTCAGGCAGATGACGGCGCGCTTGACTGGGACAGCGTTATCGGAGAACAAAAGGATGATCTTGTTCTTGTCGACAAAAGCTGGATTGAAGGCAAGGAGTTGAATATTCCCGACAAATGGAATCCTGTAGAGCAGATTACCAAATATCTCGAAACGCTCTTTGAGGCGGGGGAGACGGTCGGTTATGTCACCGAAAGCTGGGAAAAAGACAGTAAATACCTGCCGACGAAAGGCGTGTATACCAGGACTGCGGGAGAGCTTATAGAGGCTCTGAGCAAATGCGAGGGCGACATAGGTCGCGTAATAGGCGATTGCAAGCCGGAGGCGGGGGCGTGGATACGCTTCAATCCTCTGGACGGCAAAGGCGTCAAAAATGAAAATGTGACGGAGTTCCGATATGCTCTGGTCGAATCCGATACGACCGACATCACCCATCAAAACCAGATAATACGCGAGCTCGAGCTGCCGATTGCCTGTCTCGTTTACAGCGGAGGAAAGAGTCTGCACGCCATTGTACGCATCGATGCCGCAAACTTTGACGAATACCGCAAGCGTGTTGATTACCTCTATGATGTGTGCAAGAAAAACGGCATAGATATCGACCGCCAGAACAAAAATCCGTCGCGGCTGAGCCGTATGCCGGGCGTTGAACGCAACGGAAAGAAACAATATCTGCTTGATACCAACATCGGCAAGAGCTCATGGAACGAATGGAAAGAATGGATTGAAAGCATAAACGACGACCTGCCGGATCCGGAGAGCGTCGCCGATGTGTGGAACGACCTGCCGGAGCTTGCGCCGCCGCTTATAGACGGAGTTCTGCGGCAGGGACACAAAATGCTTGTCGCAGGACCGTCAAAGGCCGGCAAGTCTTTTGCGCTGATAGAGCTGTGCTGCGCCATAGCCGAGGGGCGCGAATGGCTGGGCTTCAAATGTACCCAGGGCAAGATAATGTATGTCAATCTCGAGCTTGACCGTGCGAGCTGTCTGCACCGTTTTAAAGATGTCTATACAACGCTCGGCTGGGCTGCGGAAAACCTGCATAACATCGATGTGTGGAACCTGCGCGGCAAATCCGTTCCGATGGATAAACTCGCGCCGAAGCTCATCAGACGCGCCGCAAAGAAAAACTATATCGCCATTGTCATTGACCCGATTTATAAAATCATCACCGGCGACGAAAACAGCGCAGATCAGATGGCGCATTTCTGCAACCAATTTGACAAGGTCTGCACCGAACTCGGGTGTGCGGTAATCTACTGCCACCACCATTCAAAAGGCGCTCAGGGCGGCAAGAGGAGCATGGACAGAGCGTCCGGCAGCGGAGTGTTCGCCCGCGACCCCGACGCGCTGCTCGACCTCATAGAGCTCGATATAACCGACGGTATCCGCAAACAGCAAGAGGACAAGGCGCAGTGTGAAATCTGCCTTAAATGGATGCGCCGCTTCAAGCTGCCGGAACCGTCGCAGGACGAAGAAAACACCGCGCACGAGCTGCTCAAAATGTGCGGCGAGAGTCTGTCTCCGGCATCCCGCGATCTTATGCTTGCCGAAGTCAGAACAGCGTGGAACAGCATAGAGCAGCGTACCGCGTGGCGCGTCGAGGGCACCCTGCGTGAGTTCCCGAAGTTCGCTCCGGTCAATCTTTGGTTCGATTACCCCGTGCATCGGATAGATGATACCGGCGTGCTGGAGGATATAAAGCCGGATAGCGATTTTAATTCGAAAAACTCGCCTTTCAGGAGAAACTTCAGCAGCAAAAAGACCTCATCCGAGCGAAAAAAGGATAGAACAAGCAGCATAGAAACTGCTTTCGATGCCTGCAATATGGATGGACGGGTAACAGTGAATGAGTTGTCTGAATATCTCGGAGTAACAGCGAAAACGGTTCGCAAAAGGTTGACAGAGCATGGTGGTTTTTGGATTGACGACGGAGAAGTCGGAAAGAAGAACGAGGGAAAAAGTCGATAAAATTTCCCGTTCCCTACAAGGGAAAAAGTCGAATGGTTATCGAGAAATTCCCTCACAAGGAAAAAGCCGATAAAAAATCGAGAAATTCCCTCTGAGGGAAAAAACACTTATATATTTCATATATAAGTGGGAAATTTCCCTTCCCTCAAAGTCAAGGGAAAGAAGTGTGGCGGCTTAGGCTGCCGCCGCACACAACTTCTTTCCTACCTTGACAAGGGCGATTTTCAAAAACAAAAAAGAAAGGAAACTGAAATGACAACTGAATTTTTCATGCCGATGCATCCGCCCACGGTAACGCATCACGACAAAAAGATAACCGTCAAAAACGGTAAGGCGATAATGTACGACTCAACCGAGCTGAAAGCGGCAAAGGGGAAGCTGACGGCACACCTGGCAGCACATATTCCGCAGGAACCGTATTCAGGCGCAGTCAGGCTGATGGTCAAATGGTGTTTCAGTAATACAGGGACGAAACACGGAGACGGGGAATGGAAAACCTCGAAACCCGATACAGACAATCTTGAAAAGGCCTTGAAGGACTGCATGACCCGCCTGCACTTTTGGAAGGACGATGCGCAGGTCGCATCGGAGATCAGCGAAAAGTTTTGGGCTGCCGTGCCGGGAATTTATGTGAGAATAGAGGAGCTGCCATGCTGAAACAAATAACTCAGGAAGAGACCAACAGGCGCTACATACGGGAGCGGACAAGCGACCGGGAAACACACTGCCTGAGATGTTATTACTGCTGCAAGATATTCGAGGCAGACGGCGACGGCTGCGAGGTTTGCCCGAAATGCGGCCGAGAACTCATTGAAATGGGATTTTTGAAAGCGAGTGACGACTATGATGTATGAAGATGCGCTTCGCGAGGCATTAAGCCGAGTTTATCGAAACACAGATGATTGTGAAAGCAGACAATTAAAAATAACAATACAGGAGGAAGAATGATGATAGCAAAAAAAGCGTTAGAGCTTCTGAACGATGTAGAATTTTCTGAAAAGTATCAAGGCGTACAAGAATATGCAGAAATGCTTATCGTGTGCAAAGAAGCTCTCGAAAAGCAGATACCAAAGAAGCCGATAAACGAAGAGGGCTATTGCATATGTACTTGTTGCCGAGGTGACTTGGGTGTTTCGGATGATGATATTTTTATCTATGAACTTTCGATGCCTAAATATTGCAGTAATTGCGGATGTATGCTTGACTGGTCGGAGGTAGAGAATGGGTGATTATATTGACCGTGCTGCGCTCGGGATAGGCTTGTGTAACCGAGATGTTTTTGAGAACAAGGGTTATGCGGACGGCTGGAATGCCGCTGTTAAAATTTTAAAAGAAGCTCCCGCCGTAGATGTTTCAGAAATTGTCAGATGCAAGGATTGCAAAAATTATGAACTTATGAAATCTAACAACTCTCATTTTTGTAACGAGTTCGGCGGGTATGTTACTGAAAAAGATTTTTGCAGTCGAGCGCAAAAAAATGGACGGAGGTAAAAACAATGCGTGAGATACTTTTCCGTGGCAAAGGCGATAAAAAATATAATGATGGTATGTGGTATTTCGGTGTGCCTATTCGCTGTTATGACGGCGACTGGCAGATTTGCACCAATGATAGCAAAAGGACGGTAATACCTGAAACGATAGGGCAGTACACAGGTTTGGCAGACAAAAACGGCACGAAAATTTTCGAGGGCGATATTGTTTTGTTGAAAGGCGATGAGGAGCCTTATCAAGTTGCTTTTGATGAATCCTGTTTTCAAGTTTATGGCAACAGTATTTGCTATGTTATGGATAACTTTTACGACCACGATATAGAGGTCATCGGCAATATCTATGATAACCCCGAGCTATTGGAAGATGATGGCAGTGCCTGAGATGTGTCCGAATGAGCATTGTGTGTTTCTCGTCCAGACCGGCGGAGAAAAGCCTTTGTGCCCGTTTTGGCATTGTCTGAAGCCGGAGATTGAAAAGCACGACAAAACCCGAGAGGAGGCTGTTAAATGACGCTTAAAGAGCTGTCACAGCTATACTACCTTGACAAGGAGATAGAGCTTGACCGTGAGAGGCTTGCGGAACTGCGGGCAAATTTGCTCTGCCCGAGGTCGCCGAACTACGACGGTATGCCGCATAGCCCGAACCCTGAGCCTGCGCTTGAACGCTGCATAGCGGAGATAACGGATCTCGAAGCTATAATCCAGGCTAAAATCGAGCAGCGCATATATGAGCGCAGCCGACTTGAGCGCTACATATCGGATATTCCCGACAGCCTGACCCGGCAGATATTCACGCTGCGCTTTATCGAGGGACTGACATGGGAAGATGTGGCGGCAAAGGCTGGCGGTAATAACACCGCGAAGAACTGTAGCAATATTTGTTATCGCTATATTCGGCAAAGTTGAGGACAATGAGGAATTCATTTCTGTTAGCATTAGGATGAAGAATGTTACCGATATTCTATTCTTCATTTTTATGTCCCCTTTCACACACGCCTGCCCCGCGGCGTCATAAATAGCGGGGTCTTGAAATGTAAAAAGCAAAGACGGTGCGAAATCGCGACGCCTGCATGACTTATTCGTTTTTGATTCGTATGATGATCTCTTTGCGGTCAAGGTCAACGACCTTTTCGAGCTGCACACCGGTTTCGGTAAAGCCGCATTCTCTTGCTTCGGCAGAGCCGATGTTGATAGTGTAGCTTGTGATATGACCGTGGTTTCCGCGCTTCGGGGACAATTTGATTGGTTTTACTGTCATCTTAGACATCCTTTCTTGCGAGAATTATGATTGCGCACACGCCGCATATTGCTGCAAAAACGCTGATGATAATGCCAGGTATGTAACTGACGAATCTCGATATGCACCAAAGCGACATGCTTGTGACGATGAAAATGATTGCAATAACAGTACTTGATTTTTTCATAATTCCTGCATATAATAAGAGCGGAATGTTGAGCGAGATTTTCACTCGCCCACGCCATGTGGGTTTTCCTTCTTTTTTGCAGGTCTTGATAAGTTCAATTATAATAGATAATATCCTGCAAATTGAAGTGATCAACTCATAAGTTGACATATGCATTACTCCTTTCATGGGGACTCGCGGGATTCGCTAGATGCTACTAGTTGTGCTCGCTGTACCCCTATTATAGCGTAGAGTAACGCTATGTTTACCAAAAAAATTAAAAAAATTTTTTATTTTTTTACACCCGAAAGGGTGTTTTTTTATTTCAAGTTATTAGGAGGTGAACCCATGACCGACAAGCAAAGGCGGTTTGCAGATGAGTATATCGTCGACTGCAACGCGACAAGAGCATACAAGGCTGCTTATCCACGGATAAAATCGGATGATGCTGCGAGAGCCAATGCGTCAAGGCTGCTAACAAATGCTAATGTTAAAGCCTACATCGAAGCAAAACTCGATGAGTTGAGCTCGAAAAAGATAGCCGACGCGCAGGAGGTCATGGAGTACCTCACCGCCGTGATGCGCGGAGACAGCACGGCGAGCGTCGTGGTTGTGGAAGGTCAAGGCGACGGCTGCAGTGCGGCAAAGGTGCTGGATAAGCCTCCGGACGAAAAAGAGCGCCTGAAGGCTGCGGAGCTGCTTGGCAAGCGTTTCAGCCTGTTTAAGGATGGAATTGAAGTCTCCGTCAACGCGCCGCAGATTATCGACGATATAGGAGGCGGCTAATATGGCCGTCAGGTTTACTGACATAATCGCGCCGTCGTTTTATGAAGTACATCGCGATGTGTGTGCCGGGCAGCATACGCATTATGTGCTTAAGGGCGGGCGCGGAAGCACGAAGAGCAGCTATATATCGCTTGAGATCGTCTGCGGAATCATTAAAAACCCGGACGCACACGCGATTGTATTCCGTAAAATCGCAGATACGCTGCGGGACAGCGTTTTTGCACAAATGCTGTGGGCTATTGATAAACTGGGCGTGTCGCAGTATTTTAAAGCGACGGTCAGCCCGATGAAAATCACATATCTGCCGAGCGGGCAAACGATTATGTTTCGCGGACTTGACGATCCGATGAAGGTCAAGTCCATAAAAATCCCGTTCGGATATTTTCGTTATATCTGGTTCGAGGAATGGAATCAGTTTTCCGGGATGCGGGAAACCGATAATGTGCTGCAGTCGGTCATGCGCGGCGGCAGTAAATTCGATGTTTTTTATTCGTACAATCCCCCTGAGTCGCTGCGGGCGTGGGTGAATGATGAGGTGCGCGTAGAGCGCGCCGACCGCCTGGTACATCACAGCACATATTTGACTGTGCCGCAGGACTGGATAGGCGCGCCGCTGCTGTTGGAGGCGGAGCACCTGAAACAGCACTCGCCGGAACGATATAGGCACGAGTTCCTCGGGGAAGTCACCGGCACGGGCGGCGAGGTATTCCGGAACATCAGTATCCGACCCATCAGCAATGAAGAGATTGCGCGGTTTGACCGTATCAGGCGCGGCATAGACTGGGGCTATGCGGTTGACCCGTTTGTTTTTATATCGTGCAACTATGACAAGCCGCGCAGGCGGCTGTACATATACGACGAGATATACGCGGCGGGCATGAGCAACAGACTTGCCGCCGACCGTATAAAATCTCGTGGAGTTGCCGGCGAAATTATCGCAGACTCCGCCGAACCGAAGTCTATAGCGGATATGTATGAATACGGCCTGAGAGTCAGAGGCGCACGCAAGGGTCCGGACAGCGTGAAGCACGGCATAGAATGGCTGCGCGACCTCGACGAAATAATAATAGATCCCGCCCGCTGTCCAAACGCGGCGCGGGAATTTTCATCGTATGAGCTCGAACGGGATAAGGACGGCAATTATAAGGCGAACTATCCCGATAGAGACAACCACACGATTGACGCCACGCGCTACGCCACAGAGAACGACCAGCAGAATGTGAGGGTAACTTAATGATTAACAATATGGACTTGATAAGAGAAAAGCTCGCGTATCACCATACGGCTACGGACGATGAGATTATCAAAACCGTGCTTAAAAATGCGCGGGAAGACCCGGAGTATCTTGCGGCATGCGAGGGACTCCGATATTATCGCGGTATGCAGGACATTCTGCAGAAAGATTTTCGCGAGACGGTCGTTTACGAAGAAGACGAAAACAGCCCGGCGGGCATAAAGCGCGGCGGTGTTAAGATAATCAACGAAAACAATTCGAATCACCACAATGTGCATAATTTCCATGCGCTGATGGTCGACCAGAAGGTCGCGTACATCCTCGGCAAGCCACTTTCCGTCTCTGTTGAGGGCGCAAATGACGGAGCGGACGGTGCAGATGAAAGTCTGAAAGCTTTTGAGGACGCCGTCACCGCAGTGACCTCAGACGAGGCTTTTGTGGACATGCTCCCCGACCTCGCAACAAATGCGTCGAATTGTATCGTCGGATGGCTGCATGTCTATTACTCGGCAGCCGGCAAGCTTTGTTTTGTTGTTATCCCGACGACAGAATGTATTGCCTGCCGCGATATGAGTTATCAGCAGGTGATTACCGACTTTTTCCGCCACTATAAAATAACCGTCGTGCAAAACGGCACAGAGACGGAGCGGGAGCGGGTAGAGTGGTGGACTGCGACAGGGGTAAAACGCTATGTCGAAAACGATGCCGGAGAGTTTGTGTTCGAAAGCAACAGCCCACACTGGTACAACGAGCAGATAATCAACGACGAGCGCGTTTCGGTTGAAGCGCGGTCTTGGGGGAGAATCCCGTTTGTTCCGCTTTATAACAACTCTGCGCATCAGACCGACCTTTCGCGAATCAAAGGTCTGCTTGACGCATATAACCTGATATCTTCTGCGTCGACGAATAATCAGATAGATCTCGTCGAGCTTTACTGGATGATACAAGGATACGGCGGCGAGACCGCAAAAGCGATACAGCAGAAGCTGCAGATAAACAAGGCGGTGTCAATAAGCGATCCGTCCGGCAAGATAAGCGCGGAGCAGGTCACACTTAATGTCACCGAGCGCCTCGCCTGGCTCGATATGCTGCGCCGGGACATATATCATATCGGACGCGGCATTGATATGAACGATGAAAAGCTCGGCAGTGCGCCGTCAGGCGTCAGTCTGAAATTTCGCTACACCCTGCTTGACCTTAAGGCTGACCCGCTTGTCTCAAAGTTAAAGGTCATGCTGAAAGAGCTGTCATGGTTTATTACGCAGGATATCAACCTGAAGAACGGTACCGACTATGACTATACGCTTATAAAATACGATGTCCACAAGTCGATGATAGTCAATGATGCGGAGACGGTGGACATAATCCAGAAGTCGCAAGGGCTTGTGCCTGATAAGATGCTTTTAGCAAAGCACCCGTTTGTTGATGATGTCGCGCAGGCGTATGAAGAGCTGCAGAAGCAGCGCGAGAAAAACGCAAAGATGTTTATCGGCGACGATGACGACAAGGACGATTCCGAAAAGGATGATGAATGATGCGCTCTGATCTCTATTGGGAGGAGCGGGCACTGCAGCGCGAGGAATATGCCCGACGTGCCTCGACGCGGGCTATAAAGACAAAAACGGTCAAGTTATACGCCAAGGCACAGAAGGACCTCGACGCCCGCATAAATCGGATATTTTCGCGTTATGCGGCAAATGGTGAATTGACGCCGGAAGAAGCTCGTCGGATGCTGAACACCAAAGAAGCGGAAGCAGAATTGGAAGCACTGCGCAAAGAGCTCAATAACATAAAAGACCCGGTCATAAAGAGAAAAGCACTTGCCCGTCTCAATGCGCCGGCATACGCTGCGAGAATAAACCGCCTTGAGGCTTTGAAAGCCAATATCGAGACGGAAACGGCATTGCTTGCCGGCCGGGAGAAGCGGGAACTCAAGCGGCTGCTTGAAGACGTGAGCGGGGATACATACTATCGCAGCATATATGACACGCAGATCGGCACGGGATTAGGCTTTGAGTTCTCAGCCCTGTCGAAAGGTGCCGTAAACACCATAGTAAATGACCGATGGAAAGGCGCGAATTTTTCCGACCGTATCTGGCAGAACACATCCGCGCTTGCCAACAGCGCATACGGTATTGTGGCGCGTGGAATTATGACGGGAGCGGGTCCGCAGGTAATGGCGCGCCAGCTCGCCGACGCTATGCAGTCCGGAATGTACAGCTCGATGCGGCTGATACGCACCGAGACGAACCGTGTGCACAACGCCGCTGAAAAAGCGGCATACGAAGAGGAAGGCATAACGGAATACAGATTTCTCGCCACCCTTGACGGGCGCACCTGCGATGTCTGCGGCGCTTTGGACGGCAAGACTTTTCCGGTTTCCGAAGCAAAAGAGGGCATAAACTATCCGCCGCTCCATCCGAATGACCGTTGTACTACGACGGCAGTCATAGAGGGACAAAACCGAGCCGAACTCAAACGCCGGGCATTGGATCCCGAGACCGGGAAAACCGTGCTTATTCCGGCGGAAACGACATATGAAGAGTGGCTTGCGGATAATATAAATCCTCTTACCGGGAAGCTTAAATATTACCCGCCCAAGACTTTGACGCAGGTGTCCTCCTACAACAGAGACCAGTTCGAGCGATATTCGGCAGTCTTGAAAGAAAATGTGCCGGATTCTCTTGATGAATTCTTAAAAATAAAGTATAATGATTCTGAAAAGTGGAAGACGCTTAAAAGGCAATACCGCTTTGTGAATCAATACAAGATAGATTCAGGCAATTTCTCTACTGATGAAATCTTGCGGTTTGATAAAAAGGTTATTTATGAAAAAAGACTCCAATTCACGAGCAAATACAAAAAAAGCGGAAATATTGCCGGAGCATATATCGATGATGATGTCGATAATATGTATTACGCTCACAGCATGATTTCCAAAATATCAGAGGCAAAAGGATATAAGGGAACCAACGAAGTTGTCTTATTAAAAGAGAATAGACGGTTTACATATATAAATGTTCTAAAAGAAAATGGGGAAATTCGTGATAAAACTTATCATGATACAGAAGCAAAGCTTTTTGAACATTTTGCAGATTTATATGAAGAAAAGCCTTTCAAAAAAATCTGTATGCTTTCTGAACGGGGAATGTGTGACAGTTGTAAGGGCGTAATGCAGCAGTTTAAAGATCTTCATCCTGATGTTGAAATAAATGTTGTTTCTAATAAAAGGGTTGAAGGTGATGTCTGGAAAAGGAGGATGAAAACGAAAAAATGACTTGTGATATCAGTTATTCGGATGCGCGCGAAATGTTACAAACCTATAATGATTCGGAAGATGACACCGGGGAAGTGTTGGAACATTCATATTTGTTTCAATTTGACGAATCTATTCTTACTGAGGCCGAACGGCTTAATGTTGTGCTCCCACTGATAAAATGGGAAGTGGACAACGACGACCTCACAGAAGCTATGAGTGATGAGCTCTATCTCTACTATGAGGATTTGCTCAAAGGTCGCCTCGACGGAATACTGGACGAGGAAGAAGCCCCGATTATCATAAAAGACCTCACCGAGAGCTATATAAAAGCTTTCGGAAAAGATACTCTTGACGAAGAGGATCAATAATAAATAACAAGCCGCCAAGCGAAAGCGAGGCGGTTTTGTCATATCACAACATAATAATTACAGCGTTTTGCAGTCAAATGCAAAGCGTTGTTTTTATATCCAAATTTATCCGCCACCCGGAGCAAAATGGTGTCGCGCAATATTGGGACTGGCCAAGTAAAAAGGGAGCGCGGGAAAGGACAGACATGGACTGGCTTAAAGACATTTTAGGCGACGCACACACCGAGGACATCGACAAGAAGATAGCGAGCTATATCGGCAAGAACTTTGTTTCAAAAGCAGATTTTCGCGCCGAGTCCGACAAGGTCAAGAACCTTGAGGGCCAGATAGCAGAGCGGGACAGTCAGCTTGAAGAGCTCAAAAAGGTTGATACCGCCGGGCTGCAGGCAACGATTACACAGCTGCAGAACGAGAACAAGCAGGCTAAGGCTAAGTATGACAGCGATATCGCCGCCATGAAACTTGACTCCGCTATCGATGCCGCTATTACAGCCGCCAAAGGCAAGAACGCAAGAGCTATAAAAGCCTTGATAACACCCGGCAGTGTGAAACTCGACAAAGACGGCAAGCTCGAGGGCTTTGACGATCAGCTCAAGGCAATCAGGGAAAGCGACGCCTATCTTTTTGACAAAGTCGAAACCAGACAGAGGGGCGGAGACCCCGACCACGGCGGCGGAGACCCCGAACCGGGCGAAGCCCCCGAGAACTATGCCGATTATGTGAATTGGCGCAAAAATCAGTAAAAACGGAGGATTTAACAAATGTCAAACAAATTCCTGACTCCTCAGATAGTCGCGAACGAGGCTCTTATGGTGCTCGAGAACAATCTCGTTGCTGCCGACCTTGTTCACAAGGACTATTCCAAGGAGTTCGCACACGTCGGTGATACTATCACCATCCGCAAGCCCGCGAAGTTTTCCGCGAAGAACTTCGTCGGCGAGACCGTAGACCAGAATGTGAACGAGAGCAGCGTCAAGGTGACCCTTGACCATTTCCGCGATGTCACCGTTCCGGTCACTTCCAAGGAAATGACCCTCGACATCAAGTCATTTTCTGAGCAGATCATATCTCCTGCGGTGCAGGCCATATCCCAGGCCATCGACAGCGATATTATCGCCGAAGGCATCGCAAACGCCGGCAACACCGTGAGTGGCACCGCGAACGCGGCCGACCTCAAGGACATTGCCAACATTGCCAAGGCATTTGACCTCAAGGGCGTACCGATACAGCAGCGCAGACTTCTCGTCAATCCGACGCACAAGTATCGCTATCTGACCACGGAGAACCTCTCAAAGGTCGCATACGCGGGCAACTCCGATGCCCTGCGTTCGGCGGAGCTCGGCTCTATTTATGGTCTTGACACCTATATGTCGCAGAATGCCCCCGATACCCTCGCGGCAACTGCGGGTACTGCGACCGCTGCAAAGGTCTCCTGCACCGCCGGCGAGACTAAGGTCGCACTCTCGGATGTCACTGCGACGACCGGCACCTTTAAAAAGGGCGACGGCTTTATCCTCGACGGCTATCTTTACAGATTTGCCGCCGATGCAACTGCCGCAAGCGGCGCGGTCGCCGAGGTCGCGATAGATCAGCCTATCCACCGCACTATTGCCTCGGACGCGGCAGTCAAGGTGTATCTCGTCAAAACGACCCACTCCCTCGCGTTCCACCGCAACGGCCTTGCACTCGTCACCCGTCAGCTTGAGCTGCCTATGGGCGCGAATAATGCGGCTATTGCATCGAGCAGGAACGGTCTTGCTATCAGAGTCGTATATGATTACGACATCAAGCACAAGACCGACCGCGTCAGCTTTGATATCCTGTACGGCGTCAAGACCCTTGACAGCGACATGACCGCAAGGCTGGTGGGCTGATATGACGGAGCAGAACAAGGCCGACCTCATAGCCCGGATGCGCGTGATGTTGGGTAAGGAAATGTCGCTGCCGGCTGCCCGGTATCTGCTGGATAGCGTCGAGTCCAAGGTATTGCGATATACCAAGCGGCGTGAGCTTGTCCCCGGTCTTGATCTGCTTGTGGCAGAGATAGCCGCGCAGCGTTACCGCACGCAGCAGCCGGGCTCTACCGATGCGGCTCAGACTGTTGCGAGCATAACGGACGGCGACCAGAGCGTGAGCTTTAAGCACAGCGACTCAGACCTCGCCACAACGGCGGAACTGAGCGACAGCGAAAAGGTGATGCTCAACGAGTGGAGGAGGCTTTTCTGGTGAAGATCCCCGACGCCTTCAAACGCGCACAGCGTGCCGTATTCCAGGACAAAACAGTCGAGCATTATAAAGCCGTCAAACAGACAGGAACGCTCGGCAGTGAAACAGTGAAGCCCGCAGAAACGCCTGCGGGCTCTTTTACTGTCAACTTCCGGCTTGTTACCGACGCTATGCAGGCGCAGGAATGGGGGCTGCAGTGCAACAAAGACGCCACCTTTTCAACATCCGATACGCTCGCTGTCGAGAAGGGCGACTATGTGAAATACGGTGGCGCTTATTACCGAATCACCGAGATCCAGCCGCACGACAGCCACACGCTGTATCTTTGCAAGGCGGTGAGCCGATGAGTATTGAAGTTAAGGGGCTCGGCGAGCTGGCGAAAAAGCTCGCAAAGCTCGGCGGCACTGATACCGCTATTTCAAACGGCACGCGCGAGGCGGCGCGAATAGTCAACAACAGCGCAAAAGAGTTGTGTCCAGTAGATAACGGCAACTTGCGCGCGTCGCTGCATACCGACTACAAGCGCGAGGGCAGCAAGCATATCGGCAGCGTATTGACCAATGTTGAATACGCCGCCTATGTGGAATTCGGTACGGGTCCTAAAGGTAACGGCACATATACTTATGAGCTCCCGGGCGGGATTCATTACAAGGCGGACAAGTGGCGCGGCAAAATCCCTGGTGTCGGCTGGCGAATGATAAGCGGACAAAAGGCGCAGCCGTATCTCTATCCTGCGCTTATAAACAATCGCGAAGCAATACTCGAGTGCTATAAGCGCGCGATACAACAGGAAATAAATCGTAAAGGCGGTCAGAAAAATGGTTGATATCGAACAGGTGACTTATGATGTGCTTTCACTCGCTGTACCGGGCGTGAAATGGTCTGCGGAATATCCGCAGAGTTTTGAACGGCACGGTTTGATAAAGCAGATGGATAACTCCGTTAAAATGCCATCCTCTTCGCGTCCGGATCATTTTTCCCGGATCGCCGTGCAGATTCAAGTGTGGATGGCTACGCCGGAGGGCAGGAACGAGGTCGAGAGGCAAGTCGACGATGCGATGCTCCGCCTCGGCCTGCTTCGCGGCTGTCCTAACCACCTTGAGGACGAACAGGAGGACGGTACGGTGTTATACCGCACCGTCCTGCTTTATAACGGAGTCTACGACAACAACACGAAGCGGTTTTACCGCAGTTAATAAGGAGGTAAGTACAAATGGAAGATTATCAGACTTCTATAGGCGTGATTCTGAAAATGGGCGCGAGCGCAGAAGCGGCAGCTGAAGTTCCCGGTCTGCTTGATTTTCCCGATATGCTCGGCGAATCGGACAAAATCGACGTGACCACGATGAAGGACACGCAGAGAAAGTATAAGCCCGGGCTTTCCGACCCCGGGGATATGGCGTTTACTTTCGGCTATGAGGGTATGAAGACCGGCACGAACTGGGCGACCCTCAAGGGAGCTAAGGATGCAGACAAGACCTTTATTCTGCTGTTCCCGGACGGTTCCGGTTTCACATGGACAGGCAGAGTGTCACTTTCGATGCCCGGAAAGGGCGTCGCAGAGGCGCTGACCTTTACTGCAAAAATCACTCCATCGTCGGATATAGAGGAATATACCTCGTCCGGCGGCTAAAGAACACATCGGCGGGGGAAACTCCGCCGAAAATTTAAAATAAGGAGACAACAACTATGCTTACTGCGTGTAATGCACCTTTTTATAGATTGACCGCCGGCGAGAAGGAGTACAAGCTCAAGCTCACGACGGCGACAAAAATCGAAGTGGAAGACCGTATAGGCTGCAGCCTGCTTGAAGCTCTTGACAAGCTGGCATACACCAAGGTCTTTGCAGTGACCCTCTGGGGCGCGCTGCAGAAATACCAGGCAAATATGACGCTCCCCAAGACATATGAGCTCATCGATGCGCTTGAAGCCGAGGGCTTTACCCTCGAGGACAGAGCGGACACATTCCTCGGCATTATGAAGGTGTCCGGTTTTTTTACACCGGAACAGATAGCGGACATGGAGCGGGAGGACGAGGAGCAGGAGATAGAGTAATCTTCTCCTCAGCGACCGAGTGGGTCGCGGATCTCAAACCTCGCGCTTTTGCGGTCGGGATAACCCCGGACGAATTCTGGAGCATGTCGGCCGGAGAGGTTGAGGACCTTATATCCGCAAGGCAAAAGGCAGAAAATGAGCGGCGTAAATGGCAGTTACAGCTGATATGGAATCTCGGGCAGCTTGATTCTTTCGCGTTTAACGACCCGAAAAAATATCCTACGCTTGAAAAGGCGTTCCCGTCAGCTTTCGGCATGCAGCAAACCGGGTGGATGGTAATCAAAGCTCGGATGTCCGCTTATGCCAAATCAAAAAACGCCGCAAGGCACAGGGCAGGTGAAAAAAATGACAGTTGAAGAACTGCAAGTGCTGATTACAGCAAACACCAAGGACTTTAACGCCAAGATTGATAAGGCAAACAAGAGGCTGGGGTCGCTTGAACAGCAGGCAACGCGCACGGGAGCGGGTGTCGGAAAGCTTTTTACAGGCATAAAAACTACCGCTGCCGTTGCGGTCATACGGGAAGTAGTAAGCGAGGTCAAGAAGTTGACGGACGCATATGCGGAAAACGAAGCCGCGCAGATGGGCTTGTCGAGCATATTGACCGCGCAGGGAAAAGACCTGAACGCCGCGAAAGCGTGGCTTAAATCGTATACTAAAGACGGCCTTATCCCGATGATGGACGCTTACACCGCGTATAAGAGACTCGCGGCGGCAGGGTATTCCGACGAGCAGACACAGTCCATACTGACTAACCTGAAAGACTCGGCAGCGTTTAACCGTCAGGGCAGTATGACGATGGGCGAAGCCATCAAGAGCGCGGCCGAAGGTATCAAAAACGAAAACAGCATTCTTGTCGACAACGCCGGCGTTACAAAAAACCTGTCCGTTATATGGGATGAATATGCGGCATCGATAGGCAAGACTGCAGCAACGCTGACCGACGCAGAAAAGCGCATAGCCACGACACAGGGCATCATGCGGGAGACGGCATTCCAGACCGGAGATGCCGCGAAATATGCGAACACCCTCGCAGGAGCGCAGGCCGCTTTGAAAGCTCAGACAAAAATGTTGTCGAGCGCGCTCGGGTCAATGTTTGCGCCGGCTTTGCAGCAGTGTATTCCGCAGGTCACGGCGTTGCTTGAAAGATTGACTGCCCTCGCCGAAAAAGCCGGGCAAGTTATGGCTATATTGTTCGGCACGTCGAGTGCAACGAGTCAGACATCATCAAACACATCTAAACTTGCCAACAGCACACAGCAAGTGTCCACAAACCTCGGCAGCGCGGCGAAAAAGGCAAAGGATTATAAGAACGCTTTGCTCGGCATCGATGAAATCAATCGTCTCGGAACGCCGGATACCGGATCTGATAGCGGCAGCGGCGGAAGCAGCACAACGGTATCGAGCGGAGGAAACAATTTTAAGAGCCCATTTTCCAACGCTGACAGCGTTATTGACCCGAAGCTTGCAGAGCGCGCAGAGAAGCTGAAGCAGAAGCTTGAAAAAGTGAAATCCACAGTCTCTGCGCTTGAGCCGGTGATAAAAGGAGCTGCAGCCGGCGCGGCCGCCGCTTTCGGCGTAAAGGTTCTGAGTAAGTGGTACTCCGGCGCAAAAGGTGTGTGGAATAGCTTTAAGGGGCTGAGAGTTGTCTCTACTTTTGCTGAAAGCTTTTCGTGGATAAAGGAGACCGGAGGAAGCACAGCACAGGCGTTAGGTTATGGATGGAAGAAAGCTGCGGGCGCCGCCAAAGACAGTTTGAAACAGTTCCGAACGGGTTTGTCGGCAACTCAAAAAGCGATGATAGGCGCGGCGGGATTCGTGGCATCGCTGGCAATGGCAAAATCCGCTTTTAAGGCATTCGGCGCGGGCGCAGAAGACGCCAAAGCGAAACTTGCGGTTATGGCAGTAGGACTTACTGCCGTTGCAGTGGCTATGTATGCGGCGTTGGGTCCGGCCGGACTGGTCGTCGCGGCAATTGGTGCAATCACGGGAGCTATCATAGGTTTTGAACAGGGCGCAGATGAGCTTGCAGAAAAGACCTACCAATCCTCCGATGCCTATAAGGTGTTGTCAGAAAACATCGCATCCTCTGAGGCAATCATCCAAAGAACAAAGGAAAATATGGATGGTCTTAATCAGAAGATAGAGGGATTGAACACCGTCAGTGCGGAGTACGGTGCAGTTAAAATGCTCACCGACGAGATATATCAGCTGAGCGAAAAGTCAAATAAGTCCGCCTATGAAATGGACTTGATGCGCGTCAAAGTCGACACTCTGAATGCTATGAATATCGACGGATTGCATTTGAGTATCGACGAGACCAAAGGCGTAGTTGTGGAGACTAAGGACTCAATTTACGGGGTCATAGAGGCTTTGAAGAAACAGGCCGAAATGGCTGCAATACAAGACATTCTGACTGAGTCATACAAAGCCTTTTATCAAGCAACAATTGACAACAAGACGGCGACTGACAATTACAAGGTTGCGTCAGATAGGCTTGCCGAGGCACAAAATAAGCTAAACGAAAAGGCGGCAGAACTTGACAAGAAAAATCAGGGCGTATCAGGTGGCTTTCGTGATGTCGCGAACTGGATATCGCAAAAGCTTAGTCCGGAATATCGAACTCTTAAAAAAGAAGTCGAACACGCCGAAGACGCTTTGGAACAGTCACGCAAGGCTATTAAGAACACGTCTGCTGCAATGGATGACGCAAGCAAAAAGACGAAGTATTATTCGGATCAGCTCGTCAAGCTTAAAAATAACATCAACAATATAAACGGTGTAAGCTGCGATGTGACAGTAAAAACCCGATCTACCGGGGCACAGCAGTATGCATCCGGCGGATATCCTGATACCGGACAACTCTTTATTGCTCGAGAGAGCGGCCCCGAGATGGTTGGACAAATCGGAGGCAGGACGGCAGTTGCCAACAACAGCCAAATTGTGGACGGTGTTTCTTCGGGTGTTGAGCGCGGTGTTGAAAGAGCTATGGAACGAAGCAATGGCGGAACCGTAACGATTGTCGTTATGAACGAGCGCGGTGATATTGTAAACGAGCTTAGAAATGTCAACATGCGTGCCGGTAAAGTAATCATTCCGATAAACGAATAAAAGCCCTCTCAATCGAGAGGGCTTTTCCTTTGTAATATTGCGTCAGTCCACTTTTTCACCAAGTGCTCTGGAAATCTGCAAATATTGTCCGTCTTGGACAGTGATATATGCATTGTTGCTGAAGTTATCGTTAGCAACGATATTATCGCCGTAATTGTACGAACTCGACAGCACGGCGTAATAACCGTCGTTTCCCGCCTCAGTGGCAACGAGCTTGTACTCTCCGGCGGGAATATCCTTTCCAATCTTATAAACCCCTTCGAGCACGGCGGAACTGTTGAAGTGCATGTCCGGAGCTTTTTCCGAGGGACACATTTCTGCCCGTGTAATTTCTATGTATTCGCCGTCCTTGACAGTGGCATAAACCCAAGTGTCAAAGTTTTCGTTAAAAATAATCGAATCTCCGGAACTGTCGGACGACACACAGAAATATCCTGAATAATCTTTTTCTGTGGCGATTATCCAGTATTCTCCGGCGGGAATGTCTTTTCCAACCTTGTACATTCCCTCGCCGTAATGGTCATTCGGCAAATCTACTTTGCTGATATTATCTGGAGTAGTGGGGGAGTTGGTGGTTGTAGAATTGCCGCATCCACAGAGCCCAATCAGCATAATACCTGCGATAAGTAAAGCAATAAATTTTTTCATCAGAATTTCTCCCTTTTCTTTTTAATCTATCATATTTCATTTTTTATGTCAAGAAAGAAGGTGGAACAGCAGTGGCAACCGCTTTTAATCCCGGCGACAATCCGATAGCTACCGTGGACGGCGTAACTATGCCGGTATATCCGGACTCGGAGGACGGATATAAATGGGAGCTTGAGGACGCTTCGGCTAGCGACGCAGGGCGTACCGAAGATGTCGTCATGCATAAAAAACGTATAGGGCAGACCGATGCGGTAACGCTTAAATTTTCCGGGTTGTCCATAGCGAACGCGAGCAAGATTCTGAAAATGTTCAATCCGGAGTATATAACGGTCAAATACTTAAATATGCTCGAGGGCGGATATGTAACAAAAGAGTTTTATGTCGGCAACAGAAGTGCGCCGCTGTACAACAGCAGTCTGAATGTTGTTGACAATGTGACCTTTAAAATCGTGGCGCGAAAGGGGTGATGTTATGTATCCAATAACTTCTGCCGGGCTTGCTGCTCTGCGAGAGGATGTGGTGCAGTCCGTCAATATCCTCTGTACGCCTACAAAAGGCACGGCATTTAATATTACCGACAAAGACATCATCGGCGCGGTAACGGTGGACTGGTCGAGTGTCACGGGCAGCAAGCTTGATTTGGGCTCGGCGTGTATGTCGGAGCTGAGCTTTACCCTTGAAAATACCGACGGCGCGTTTGACGATAAGGTGTTTGAGGGCGCACAGCTGTATGTCACTACAAGCTTTCCGACGGGCTCGACAACGGAGACCGTGCCTATCGGCTATTACACGGTGGACAGCCCTCCGCGCAAGCTCCGGAGCATCAAAATAACGGCTTATGACCGCATGGCGAAGTTTAACCGAGCCTATGATACTGAGCTTGCCTATCCTGCAACGCTGTATCAGATAGTCGCCGATGCCTGCACGAAGTGCGGGGTATCGCAGAAGCTCCCGACGAACACGCTGCATCGAGGTGTGTTGATACCTAAACGCCCGAAGGCGGACAATATGACCTATCGTCAGGTGCTTGTCTGGGCTGCGGAGCTTATGGGCGTGAGCCTGTATATCGACTATGACGGCAAGCTGACAGGCGGGTGGTATGCGACAAACGCCAAGCACACGGTTATAAAAGCTTCAGATCGTTTTACTTCCGGCAATACAGACTTTGCCGAAAACAACATAGTGTTCTCCGGCGTGCGCATCGTCGGAAACGACGAGAACAAGACTGAATACCTCGCAGGCACAAAGGACTATGCCTTTAACATTGAGGGCAATCTTCTTGCGCAGAGCGATATGAATCTCAGCACACTGGCAACGGAGCTTAAAACCGCACGGTGCAGTCTTACATACACTCCGATGTCCTGCACTACGCACTCGTTTCCGCACCTTAGACCGCTTGATATTATGAAGTTTGAGACGGCGCAGGGGACGAAAAAGGTCGTGCTGACAAATGTCAAGTGGCAGTCACAGAACCGCTGCACGAAGCTCGAGGGCAAGGGCGAAACGGCAACGCAGTCGGGATATGCCACAATGGGCGCGTTTACACCGAAGCAGCAGGCGATACTCGAGCAGACCCGCGCTCAGCAGGCGGCGCAAATCAACGACTTTGAGCAGGCGACCCTCGCGCTGAACGAGACCATCGCGAATAGTATGGGCTTATATGTCACGCAGAAAGCAGACAGCAGCGGCGCGGTAATTACTTATTACCACGACAAGCCTACGCTCGAGGGGAGCAACACTATCTACTGCCGCAACGCCGGCGGTTATGCCTGGACCAATAACGGCTGGAACAGCGGATCGCCGAACTGGGAGTACGGTGTATCAAAAGACGGTGACGCGGTTATCCGAAGCATTGCCGCAAACAAGATGTCTGCGAGTTATATCACTACGGATATCCTCTCGTCGCCGACCGGAAAGTTTTCTTTTAACTTGGACACGGGTCACATCGAAGCTTCCGACATCAACATCACTGGCGGCGATATAAACCTTGACGGCGGTAGCCTGTCGATAGAGAGCGATGCATTTAAAACCGACTTGTCGGGCGGATATCTGCAAATGTACTACGCCACAAATATGGCGACGGGTACAAATTACAATTATTTGACTGTTACTGACGCAATGGTGGACAACTACTATTACGCGACATTTGCGTCGCCGTTGCCAAGCATTGATGGGATAAACACAAAAGGCTTTAGATTCGGCGAAAGCGACGAGAACAAAACCGGAATAATACATTGGCAGACCGATTATGCGCTTATCGAAAAGGCAAGAGCGCGGTTTAGACAGTGTGTCGAGGTCAACGAGATAATGACTGTTGACAGTAACGGCGAAAGTATAGGTTTTATATCTCACGCCCCATTCAGGTCAACGGATATAAGTGCGGAAATAGGTGCGACAAACGAAGCAAAAGCGTTTATGCAGCTTGCTAATAACTCAAAAGGCACAATTCCGGCGCGAATCAACATCTACTCAAGCGGTAGCGGCGGAGCGGGCATGAGCCTTGAACTTAAATCCGGTGGCGGGTACACTGGACGACTGTTTGTTGACAACACCGGTTTGTATGCGGAGTTTAACGGCAACGGTATTTACAAAAAACTTGCGTAAGGAGGTAAGTCTAATATGATAAAAACTGAACTCGGAAAAAAACTCGGTACAGCCAGAGAAACGGCAAGGCAGCTTGAACAGGAGACAAAGCAGCTGACGAGGCGACTGGAATATGTCCGTACCGAGCTTATCAAACAGCTCGGTAAAATAGAGATGCTCAATGAAATGTTGCAGGAAGAGGAGACGGTAGACGATGCGGACAACCACGATAACGATTGATTATGCTCACCCGCGCGGTTATGAGATAGGTTACCAGGGCGAGAACAATATTGTAAATCTCGTCTTGCCTGTACCTTCGCATATCGAAGGGGCAGACGGTTACAGAGTGTATTTCGAATCCTCAGCCGGAGAATATTTGCAGACCGAGTTATTAACCCCTGTTGACGGATGTGTGACTGTCACATTGACGAGTGATATCATCCCTGCACCGGGGCAGATAGCCGCGCAGCTGGTGGCTTTTGCGGATGGCGATATCATTGGCAAAGCCCCCGTGATTTATGGCACTGCGTTGTATGCGATACCAAGCGGCAGCACAGAGCAAGTGAGCAAATCGATTGAAGCAGAGATAGCCTTAAATTCCGCCGCACGGCACAGCCATGCCAACAAAGCAGTCCTCGACCTGCTGTCCGAATCTGACGGCAAGCCTACCTATAACGGCGAGGCTTTAGGCGGTGGCGCATCAACGGCAGAGGACATCAGCTACACGCTGTCAGAAGATGTTCAAACCACTTTCCCGGATATTGTTGAGCTTGAGTCTGACACAGTTAAAAGCGGACTTGATGTCGCAATGTATTATGCGATTGCGGGCATGTTTGCAAAAAACATTGCATGCGATCTTCCATCTGCAACAGGCACGATTACAGTTAATTTGCAGTCTGTTATGGATGGCTGGCATCCGATTCTTGAGAAGGCACATGAGCATGATAACAAATCCGTGCTTGACAAGCTTTCCGCCGCCGACGGCAAGCTCCAATACAACGGCTCAGATGTCGGACTCAAAGGCGCCGCGGGAACACCGGGTAAAAACGGTACTGACGGCAAGACTCCGGTCAAAGGTACCGACTACTGGACTTCGGCGGACAAGGCAGAAATAGTCAACGACACACTTGCCGCCATGCCGAAGTGGACAGGAGGTAATTACTGATGGCATACGACAAAGTAGTTGACTCCGCTGCGCTTGACGCCGCTATGACCTATACAGCTGGTCGCATTCGTGCCAAGACAGGCGATACTAATCAGATTGCGTGGGACTCCACCAAAGGTTTTGGCGACGCGGTTGACGCTATAGCTGGTTCAGACGAGGATGCAATAATCCAGCGCACCATATCGGGCACATATTCAAATGACCGTATAACGACGGTCGGAGCGTGCGCATTTTTAGGATGTCAGGCTCTTACAGCGATTGATTTGCCGAATGTTACTCAAGTTAAACGAAACGCTTTTGAGTCGTGCAATCGCTTACAGACAATAAATCTTCCTAAGGTCACCGAGTTTGACAGAGAGGTTTTTTTAAACACTTCAATACAACAAGCTGATTTCCCTTTAGTGACAACAATCGGATACGGGTGTTTTTACGTGGCGGCATCTCTGACATCTGCAAACCTACCTCTTATTACGGATTTACCCGCTGATACCTTTCGCCTCTCGGCAATTCAAACAGCCGATTTTTCGGCGGTAACAAATATAAACCGAACGGCGTTTACCGACTGTACATCCCTTGAAACGCTCATTATCCGCACTCCGTCTGTTTGTGTGATTTCCGACATTTCGATTGCGTTGCGTGGAAGCAAGATAGCAGCGGGCACGGGGTATATTTATGTGCCGGACAACCTTGTTGACAGCTACAAGGCGGCGACAAACTGGGTTGCTCTTGCAAATCAAATTAAGCCGATTTCGGCGTTGGAGGCGAGCACATGATAAAAACAGAGACACGCACAAACGGGCTTATCTACACTTACAGCGATGTCGGCAAGAAAATTCAAAAGGTCGGTACAGACGAGATATATGACACCGCCATAGATTTGCCGAATGCCGGATATACCTACGCGGAGACCGATACGGACAGCGAAATAACCGCCGAAGAGGCACTGGAAATAATTACAGGAGGTGCGGATATATGACACGGACGCAGGCAAAACGCTTCCGCGAGATGATAACAAAAGCCGCCGCGAAGCTAACAAACGCCGAAGCTCTGACAAGTATCAGCTTGTTTGAACCGTGGAGCGGCGAAAAAGATTATTCTGTCGGCGACAGGGTGCGCGACGGCGGGAAACTCTACCGTTGCTACAATGCGATATCCGCCAATCCCACATGGCGTCCGAGCGTAACCCCAGCGCACTGGGAACGCGTGACGGTAGGCGAAGACGGCACTATAGAGAATCCGATAACTGCCGCTGCCGGTATGCGGTATTTCAAGGACAAGTACTATCTCGACGGCGGCAAAATTTACAGATGCATACGCGACGACAGCAACGGTCAAGGTACTATCTTGCAGTATGTACCGTCGCAGCTTGTGGGCATTTACTTCGAGGAGGTGACTACATGAGCGGTGTAAACATCTTCTTGACGATTCTTAGTGCGTGCGGGACTATATGCGCAATAATCTTTGGCTATATCGCCTATAAGCGGAACGGTAGGAGCGATAACAAAGATGAGGGCAAAAAAGATGGTGTCGTTTTAACGGAACTCGGATACATCAAAAGTGGCGTTGATGACATCAAAAGAAAGCAGGAAAAGCAAGATGACCAGATAGGAAAGGTGGTCGAACGGCTGAGTTCTGTCGAATCGTCCGCCAAACAGGCGCACCACAGGATCGATACGATCGAACAGCAGCTTTATAAAAAATAAGGAGGTTATTTATCATGACGAACAAAGAACTCGCAGCGAAGGTGAAAGATATCGCGCTGCACTACAAGACGCTTTATGTGAACGGCTGCTTCGGCGCACCGCTTACGGCATCCAACAAACAGCGTTATTGCAACAATAACGACTACAACAGAGATCCGAGCAGACAGAAGATGATAAAAGCGGCATCAGCTGACACCTTCGGTTTTGATTGCGTCTGCCTTATAAAGGGCGTGCTTTGGGGTTGGACAGGCGATAAATCCAAACCCTACGGCGGCGCGAAGTACGCTTCGAACGGTGTGCCGGATATCAATGCAGATGCGATGATCCAGAAGTGTACAGGCATCAGCACAAACTTCAGCAAAATCGAAATCGGAGAAGCCCTGTGGTCTCCGGGGCATATCGGCGTGTACATAGGTGAAGGGCTTGCAGTCGAGTGTACGCCGCGCTGGGCAAACAAAGTGCAGATAACTGCTTGTAATTGTACCAAGGCAGGATATAATCGCCGCGATTGGTCGAAGCATGGTAAGCTGCCGTATGTCAACTATGTCGCTGGCGCGGCGCAGACGAAGCCTCAGGGTACAAGGAAATCTGTCGATGAAGTTGCGCACGAAGTAATCAACGGCCAGTGGGGCAACGGTGCCGACCGTATGACGCGCCTGCGCAATGCCGGGTATGACCCGAACGAAGTGCAGAAGCGCGTAAACGAAATTGTTTACGGTCAGAAAAAGCCGGCGAAAAAATCCGTTGACACTGTTGCACGCGAGGTCATCGAGGGCAAATGGGGCAATGGCGCGATTCGAAAAATCAGGCTCAAAGCGGCGGGCTATAATCCTGCCGAAGTTCAGAAGAAAGTAAATCAGCTGCTTAAATAAGGAGGACAAGCACATGGAATACATAAAAGCATTTTGGGACAGCTGTGGAATGGGCATCCTTTGCACCATTCTGACAGCTATAGCATCATACCTCGGCGTATGCGCGAAGAAGCTCTTTCAGAAGTATTTTGACGACAAGACGAAGAAAGCGGTTGCCAAGACCTGCGTCGAGGCTATCGAGCAGCTCTACAAGGATCTGCACGGTCAAGAGAAATATGATAAGGCTGCCGAAGCAATCGTTGAAATGCTGAATGAAAAAGGCATAACGATTACCGACCTTGAGCTGAAAATGCTGATAGAAGCCACGGTGAGCAAATTCAATGAAGCGTTCCGTAAAGACTACGGATTTGATACCGATGATAATACTACTATTGAGGGCTTCAAGGACTCGGCAAAGGAGGAACAGTGATGATAACGGCAATCCTTTACAATTTGCTAAATAAGGTTGGGCTTTATGCTGTGGGTATTATCGTGCTTGTGCTCAAAATTTTTGGCATGATTTAAACTAATGACAAACACAAAAAAGCCGGGCAAGGGATTTCTCCCCTGCCCGGCTTTTTGCTTCGGTACGCCATGTGGTTTAATTACCGCATAGTAGTATGTATTATTTTGTCTTTCCTTTGCCGACCGCAAAATTTATATTGTATTCTTTACAAGCTTTTTCAAGCTTCTTAAAATCGCAAGAAATGCCTGTTAGAAATTTGTTCTTACTACTCACAACATCGAAGTATGTCATTTGTGCGTGGTTGATAATGTCTGCTTTCATACGATTGCAGGTTTCCACTTGGTGCTGTAATAGTCTTTTATATTTTTCGTCTTCTTCGGCGGAAATATCAAAATCAATTAGAGCATCTTTATGCACAGGAATCATATTATTGAATCCCAGCAAACCGTATCTCCCATTTTTTAATTTTAAAATATGTTTTCCGGGCTTGATTTTCGCGTGATTCTCTTTCGGTGACTCCATTGGAACGAAGTAATTAAATCCGCCGAATTTAAACACTACTCCAACGTAAGGTCTTCGAGCATTTTTGTTGTATTGAACTTTATGATCTCTGCTATGAAGATAACGTATATAATGATCGCTTACTTTGTAAATATGTAAATTTTCCATTTAAACTCCTTGCACCCATAGTTAATGGCGAGATAGACTGTCCATCTCGCCATTTTTAAGTCCCTACTTACGGCAAGGGATTTCCGCTTTTTTAAGTCCCAACTTACGGTATGGGATAACCGCTTTTTTAAGTCCTGCTTTTACGGCGCAGGATCTCCGCTTAGATGTGGGTGACAATGGCACAACCATTATTCACGTTGATGTGGATTGCTCCACGCTTATTATTATACGCAGAAACATTGAAAAAGTAAACATACAAAATATACAAAAAAATATAAAATTTTAAGGGTAAATATAAAAATATATTTGAACGTTTAAAATATTCTTGTTGTCGGTGCTTACAATGACGCAGCTCCCGGTCTGACCGAGAGCCACAAGAAATAGGATATAGAGCCGGAGGCTCTTTAGGTGCATTATAACACAAAATTCGACAATTGCAAGAGAAAATATCAGAAAAGGATTAAATAAACATTTGTTCTGACTTGCATTTGACTTGCATTTTTAAATAAAACGGCGTAAAAATGCGTAATTTTACGATGATTCAATAAAATAAAAAAGCTCTGAAACCCTTGTATATCAAGGAAATCAAAGCTTTTTTCTGGTTGCGGAGGCAGGACTTGAACCTGCGACCTCCGGGTTATGAGCCCGACGAGCTACCAACTGCTCTACTCCGCGATATATTCTGTTCCTCAGTGCGTTATTATATTATACACACTTTTTCAGAAATTGCAAGCCTTTTTGCATAAAAAGTTCGGATTTGCCGAAAAAATCTCCCGCCGTGTGCCTGGCGGGAGGTTTGTACTGCTGCTTTTTGCTTTATTCTGCCTTTTCCTGCTCTGGAGCTTTCTTCTTTTTGAAGATAACGAGCTTGCTGAAGAAGTAGTTGAGAATAACCACGACGACTGCGAGGATTATTTTTGCAGTCATTTCGCCGCTGAGGTCGAAGTTTATCAGCGGAATGTGGAAAACCTTGCTGTCGAAGTGCAGGAAGTTTACGAAGATAATGAGTCCGAGCTCCTCGACGCCGAGGGAGAAGAGTCTTGCCGCGACGAACGACGGAATCTCTTTTGCGAGCACCTTGCCCTCCCAGCTCTTGCTCTCGAAGACGAACAGCTTGTTCGTGACATAGGCGAATGCGACCGCGAATATCCATGCGAGAACGTTCGAGATGTGAACGCCGAGCTGCGAGGATATGAGCTTGTCGAACACCATCGTGAACAGCTTGAACGCGACGAAGTTGACGAGCGTCGTCAGCACGCCGAAGACGACATAGAGTATCGTCTCTTTGTTGACTATCTTTTTGAATATTGCCTTTAGTTTTTCCATTCTTTACACCTTTATTTCAACATCAAGTCCGAGTAGGTCGGAGTATTTGTCAAGTATCGGCTGAATCTCGTTGTCCACAAATTCCTGGGTCTGCTGGGGAGCGCGGCCGACGAAGTTTTCGGGCTTCATTATGCCCTCGAGTTCCTCGCGCGTTACGCCGAACGCGCTGTCCGCGGCTATCCTGTCGAGCAGATCGTTCTTGCCGCCCTCGACCTTGACGACTCTGCCGGCGTCCATCGAGTGAACGCGGATTTTTTCGTGCAGCTCCTGCCTGTCTCCGCCGCGCTTGACTGCCTCCATCATGATGTTTTCGGTCGCCATGAACGGCAGCTCTTCAAGCAGGTGCTTCTCTATCATCTTCGGATATACTACGAGTCCGTCCGCAACATTGATGCACAGGTCGAGTACTGCGTCGGCGGCGAGGAACGCCTCTGGGACGCTCAAACGCTTGTTTGCCGAGTCGTCGAGCGTGCGTTCGAACCACTGCGCGCCGGAGGTCATCGCCGTGTTCTGTATGTCCGCTATGATATATCGCGAGAGCGAGGCTATGCGCTCGCTTCTCATCGGGTTGCGCTTATATGCCATCGCCGACGAGCCGATCTGATGCTTCTCGAACGGCTCTTCTATCTCTTTCATGTGCTGGAGCAGACGGATGTCATTTGAGAACTTTGTCGCCGACATCGCTATGCCGCAGAGGACGGTCAGCATCTGATAGTCGAGCTTTCTCGAATATGTCTGACCGGAGACTGCGAAGCAGCTGTCAAAGCCCATTTTTTCGGCTATCATCTTGTCGAGAGCCTTGACTTTGTCGGTGTTGTTGTCAAAAAGCTCCATGAACGACGCCTGCGTGCCGGTCGTGCCCTTTGAGCCGAGAAGTTTGAGCTGTGAGAGCTGGAACTCGAGGTTCTGGAAGTCCATGAGGAATTCGTTGAGCCAGAGCGCCGCGCGCTTGCCGACAGTCGTGGGCTGAGCGGGCTGGAAATGAGTGAATGCAAGGCAGGGCATGTCCTTATATTCAACGGCAAACTTCGCAAGGACATTGAGCAGATTGACAAGCTCCTTGCGGATGAGCAGCATCGCCTCGCGCATGATAATAACATCGGTGTTGTCGCCGACATAGCAGGAGGTCGCGCCGAGATGGATTATCGGCTTGGCGTTCGGGCACTGCACTCCGTAGGCGTAAACATGGGACATGACATCGTGGCGAACTTCTTTTTCGCGGGCGGCGGCGACATCATAGTTTATGTCGTCCTTATGTGCCTTGAGTTCGGCTATCTGCTCGTCCGTTATGTTGAGCCCGAGCTCCTTTTCGCTCTCTGCGAGAGCTATCCAGAGCCTGCGCCATGTTCTGAATTTGAAGTCCGGCGAGAAGATATATTTCATTCGGTCGCTCGCGTAGCGGGAGTTGAGCGGGGATTCATAGGTGTCTTTCATGCTGAGCCCATCCTTTGCCGTTTTATTTGAAGTCGTATTGACATACTATAAAATTATACGGCGAAACCCCGTCTGTTGTCAAGAAAGGCTTGCAAAATAGAGCGGTTGTGATAGAATATACATTACCGAATACAGGGAGGTGCGCCGTGGCAGCCGGAAAGAAAAGAATATATCTGCTCGACGAGCTTCGCGGGCTTGCCGTGTTCTGCATGGTGTTCTATCATGCGTTTTACAGCATGTCCGAGTTCTTCAATATTGCAGTCGGCACAAAGCTGCTCGATTTTTTCACCCCTGCAGAGCCGTTTTTTGCGGCGCTGTTTATAGTCATATCGGGCATATCCTCGCGCCTGTCTCACAATAATACTAAACGAGGCGTGCGCCTTTTATGCGTCGCGCTCGCGCTGACCGTCGTGACGGCTGTTATTATGCCGATGATGCACTTCGAGGGCGCGGAGATATATTTCGGTATCCTCCATCTGCTCTCGCTGTCGATGCTCATCTTCTCGGCGCTGCGCGCGGGACTCGATAAGATAAACCCGATAGTAGGCATTATAGTATGTATAGCAATATATATTTTCACCTACGGCGTGTCGGCCGGCTATGTCGGCATAGCGGGGCTTAAGACTTTTGATCTGCCCGCCGTGCTCTACAGAACCAACTACTTCATGCCGCTCGGATTTTTCAACTCCTCGTTCCATTCGGCGGATTATTTTCCGCTGCTGCCGCATCTGTTTATGTTCCTGACCGGCACATTCGTCGGTGTATATGCGACGAACGGCAGATTCCCCGCGTTCACTTATCGCCAGCGCTCAAAGGCTTTGTGTTTTCTCGGACGCCACGCGCTCGTGATATACATAGCCCATCAGCCGATCATCTACGGTATACTCTGGGTCGTTGAAAAGATCATAGCAAAATAACAAGTTTCTCATATAAGCGCTTTTGTAGGGGTCGCCGACCCCTACGACAGAAAATGCCCAAAAGTCTCAATCCCAGCAATAAAAGGCAGATCCGATTTTATTGATAATCGATGCGTTGTCCATGCGGACGATGCATATACTAAAAGATATTCAACAGATATATAATCGAAAGGAAGTTTTAAAATGAGTGAAGGATGCACACACGATTGCTCAACATGCTCATCAAAGTGCTCTGAAAAAGACCTGCGCGTTCCGTGCGGTCAGTTCAGCAACGTTAAAAAAGTTATCGGCGTAGTCAGCGGAAAGGGCGGCGTCGGCAAGTCCCTTGTGACGAGCCTGCTCGCTTCTGCTATGCAGGCGCGCGGACACGCGACCGCTATAATGGACGCCGATGTCACCGGTCCGTCTATACCGAAGTCGTTCGGTCTCCACGGCAACGCCGTCGGCGACGAGCGCGGACTTCTGCCCATGGAGAGCAAGACGGGAATAAAGATAATGTCCGTAAACCTCCTGCTCGAAAAAGAGGATGCGCCCGTAGTCTGGCGCGGACCTGTTATTGCCGGAGTTATTCAGCAGTTCTGGTCGGAGGTCGTCTGGGGTGATGTCGACTACATGTTCGTTGATATGCCTCCCGGAACGGGCGATGTGCCGCTGACCGTTTTCCAGAGCCTGCCCGTCGACGGAATAATTATCGTCACGACCCCGCAGGATCTTGTCACGATGATAGTCAAAAAGGCTTTCAACATGGCAAAGATGATGAACATCCCCGTGCTCGGACTGGTCGAGAACATGAGCTATGTTCTCTGCCCGGACTGCGGCAGGCAGATAAAGGTGTTCGGCGAGAGCCACATCGACGAGACCGCCAAGGAGCTCGGCGTGCCCGTGCTCGGCAGGATCCCGATGGAAGAAAAGACCGCGAAGCTCGTTGACGAGGGTGCGGCGGAGCTTGTCGGCGACAAGTATGTAAAAGATGCCGTCGAAGCGATAGAGAAGCTGTAAAAAGAATATAAAAAATCCGCCGAAAAAATATTCGGCGGATTTTTCTCTCTGTGTTATTATTTGCTTTGAAGTCGAATGACTTCGCTGAGTCTCGAAGAGCAGTCTTTGCAGACTCGCTTGCCGGAAAACTCGATCGTGTCGTCGGACGAGCCGCAGAAGATACAGCGCGCGGCATATTTGCGGATAATGATCTGATCTCCGTCCGCAAAAAGCTCCACCGCGTCCGCGTTGGGCTCAAGCGCGAGCCTGCGCCTGAAATCCTTTGGCAGCACGATGCGTCCGGTCTCGTCGATCTTTCTGACGATACCCAATGATTCCATTTTTAAAGACCTCCTATACTTGACCTATACCCTATTTCGACTCCATTGTACCATTTTATGGCAATACTGTCAATGATTGAGAGAAAAATTTAAAATATAAATGTAATTTGCGGAAATGGTTCGATGCGCGAAATATATTGTTTGAAAATGAGTTGAAATTTGCGACCCGAAGTTGACATTCCGGGGCGCGGGATTCTATAATGATAACAACAAAAGTTAAGGTAAGGGATAAGCTTTGGAAGATTTGAAGGAATTTATATTTGAAAACAAGCCGACTGAGAGTTGCCATGCATCGACCGTTCTGCCGCTTGACGACGGCAGAGTTGTCGCCGCATGGTTTGCCGGCACGAAAGAGAGTGCCGACGATGTCGATATTCTGACGAGCGTGCGCAGCGAAAGCGGCTGGAGCGAGCCGGTCAGGGTCAGCGCGGACAGCAATATCCCGCACTGGAACCCGGTGCTTTTCCGACGTGCGGATGGGAAGATAATGCTCTTTTTCAAAGTCGGCAAGAAGATACCGATGTGGAAGACGTATTTTTCGCTCTCGGATAACGGCGTCGATTGGAGCGAGCCCGCCGAGCTTGTGCCGGGCGATATAAGCGGCGGCAGAGGACCTGTCAAGAACAAGCCGATAAGGCTCAGGAGCGGCAGGGTAATAGCGCCCGCCTCGGATGAGAGAAACACGCTCTGGGTCTGCTTTGTTGATATCTCGGATGACGACTGCCGCACATGGAAGCGTATGCGCACCGTGCCGACAAAGTCGCTCAGGGGCTTTTATGTCCCGATGATCCAGCCGACTCTATGGCAGAGCGAGGACGGAAATGTGCATATGCTCACAAGAACCTCGCGTGGCAGGATATACCGCAGCGATTCGTCCGATGAGGGCGAGACATGGTGCAGAGCTTACCGCACGAAGATGCCGAACAACAACAGCGGCATCGATCTTGTACTCGCCGGGAACGGGAAGATTTATCTCGTCTGCAACCCGGTCAAAAAGAACTGGGGCGGCCGTTCGCCGCTCGATCTGCTCGTCTCCGAGGACGGCGGTGAGACATTTAATTTGCTCATGCGCCTTGAGGACAGGGAGGGCGGCGAGTTCTCCTATCCCGCGATAACCGAGCGGGACGGAATATTGCACATAACCTACACATACGACCGCGAGTATATCGCTTATAGGCAGATAAAGATATAAATCTTTAAAAGAGCGACAACAAAATAAAAATAAAGGTCATATTCCACATTGTCAATCGTGTGAAATATGACCTTTGCTTTTTGCTCTTTGGTCTGCGCTGAATGCGGCAGTCCGTTATTTTACTATCAGGCTCTTGCCGGTCATCTGCGGAGGCTGCGGGAGATGCATTATCTCGAGCATGGTCGGCGCTATGTCGCCGAGCTTGCCGCCCTCGCGGAGCTTGCAGGGGTAGCCGACAACAACGAACGGAACGGGGTTTGTCGTGTGCGGGGTGAAGGGCTTGCCGTCGTCGCCTATCATGCGGTCGGCGTTGCCGTGGTCCGCTGTGATGAGCGTTACGCCGCCCTTGGAAGCGACGAGGTCAACGAGTCTGCCCACGCAGGCGTCGACCGCTTCAACTGCCTTGACAGCCGCATCGAACACGCCGGTGTGACCGACCATGTCGCAGTTTGCGAAGTTGAGGATTATCGCGTCGTAGATGTCCTCGTTTATCTTCTTAACAAGCGTGTCGGTGACTTCGTATGCGCTCATCTCGGGCTTGAGGTCATAGGTCGCGACATCGGGGGAGTCGATGAGGATTCTGTCCTCGCCCTCGTAGACAGTCTCTTCGCCACCGTTGAAGAAGAATGTGACATGAGCATATTTTGTGAACTCGGCGATTCTCAGCTGGCGAAGACCCGCCTTGCTGAATACCTCGCCCAAGGGCATGTCTATTCTCTCGGGCTTGAATGCGACTTCGACGTTGGGCATCTCCGCCTCATACTGAGTCATGCAGACATAGAAAACTTTAGGCTCTTTCTCGCGCTTGAAGCCGTCGAAAGCGGGATCAACAAAGGCTCTTGTTATCTCTCGCGCTCTGTCGGGGCGGAAATTGAAGAACACGATGCTGTCGCCGTCCTTGACGGGCTCGGCATCCTTGCTGACGCAGGGGACGATGAACTCGTCGGTCACGCCGTCGGCATATGACTTCTCCATCATCGCGGCTGCGTCGTCGAACTTCGGAGCGTCAAGGCTCGTCATGGCGCGATAGGTCTTTTCGACTCGGTCGAACTTGCGCTCTCTGTCCATGGCGTAGTAGCGTCCCTCGACAGTAGCTATCTTGCCGACGCCTATCTCCTTCATCTTCTGCTCAAGCTCCTCGATGAAGCCCTTGCCGGAGGTTGTGGAGACATCGCGTCCGTCCATGAGGCAGTGGACAAAAACTTTTTCGATGCCGAAATCTTTCGCCATCTTCAGCAGTGCATAGAGGTGGGTGTTGTGGCTGTGGACGCCGCCGTTTGAGAGCAGACCCGCGAGATGAAGCGCGGAGTTGTTCTTCTTGCAGTTCTCCATGGCGTCAACAAGAGCGGGATTTTTGAAGAACGAGCCGTCCTCGATAGCCTTGGTTATGCGCACGAGCTCCTGATACACAACGCGGCCGGCGCCGATGTTGGTGTGGCCGACCTCGCTGTTGCCCATCTGTCCGTCGGGCAGACCGACATCGAGACCCGATGCGCCGATATATGTCATCGGATTTTCCGCGAATATTCTGTCGAGATTCGGCTTCTTTGCCGCGGCGATAGCGTTGCCGTAGGTGTCGGGATTCTTGCCAAAGCCGTCCATGATGCAAAGAAGCACAGGCTTTTTACTCATTTTAACTTTCCTTTCAATTACCGCCGGTTCGGCATGTGACCGACCGGCGGCAAATCTTGTTTATTTTGCGCTTGCGGCGTTGACTATAGCGGTGAACTTCTCTGCGACGAGCGAAGCTCCGCCGATAAGACCGCCGTCGACATCGGGCTGAGCGAGCAGCTCTGCGGCGTTCTTGTCGTTCATCGATCCGCCGTACTGGACAACGATAGCGTCCGCGGCGTCCTTGCCGTAAAGTCTCTCGATAAGAGAACGGATAACGGCGCAGACCTCGTTCGCCTGCTCGGGAGTTGCGGTCTCGCCCGTGCCGATAGCCCAGACGGGCTCGTAGGCGATGATGATGTTCTTGAGCTCATCAGCGGATACGCCGCCGAGAGCTATCTCGGTCTGCGCGCTGACTATCTGAGAGGTGATGCCGTCCTTGCGCTCGGAGAGGACTTCGCCGACGCAGAGGATGACTTTCAGACCCTCGTTGAGAGCGGCTCTGACGCGGTTGCGAACGGTGACATCGGTCTCGCCGAAATATTGTCTGCGCTCGCTGTGGCCTATGATAACATAGGGCACGCCTGCTGCCTTGAGCATCTTCGCGCTGACTTCGCCGGTGAATGCACCTTTCTCTGCCCAGTGGCAGTTCTCGGCGCCTATCTGTATGTTGCTGCCCTTTGCAGCCTCAAGAGCCGCATAGAGATCGATATAGGGGACACAGCAGACGACCTCGCAGTCGGCGTCCTTTACAAGGGGCTTGAGAGCCTCGATGAGAGCGGTAGCCTCTGCGGGAGTGTTGTTCATTTTCCAGTTGCCCGCGATAACGGGTTTTCTGAGCTGCTTATTCATTCTGAAACTTCCTTTCTTCCTGAAAAATCCCGCGGGTTTGCCGCCCGCGGGCTTAAAATTTGCAGATAATTATTTGTCGTTGAGCGCAGCGATTCCGGGCAGCTCCTTGCCCTCGAGGAACTCGAGAGATGCGCCGCCGCCGGTGGAGATGTGGCTCATCTTGTCGGCGAAGCCGAGCTTCTGAACAGCAGCTGCGGAGTCGCCGCCGCCGATGATGGAGATAGCGCCGCTGTCAGCAACAGCGGTTGCAACGGCAATGGTGCCGCCTGCGAAGTGATCCCACTCGGCAACGCCCATCGGGCCGTTCCAGATAACGGTTCCGCTGCCCTTTATGGCGTTTGCGAACAGCTCGCGGGTCTTGGGACCGATGTCCATGCCCATCCAGCCGTCCGGGAACTCGTCGGAGTTGATGGTCTTGTACTCGGCGTCCTCGGCAAACTCGTTGCTGATAACGTTGTCGATGGGGAGAAGGAATTTGACGCCCTTGTCAACAGCCTTCTGCATCATTTCCTTTGCAAGCTCGACTTTATCGGCCTCGAACAGGGAGGTGCCGACATGGTAGCCCTTGGCGACAAAGAAAGTATAAGCCATGCCGCCGCCGACGATAAGGGTATCGACCTTATCGAGGAGGTTGTTGATGACACCGATCTTGTCGGAGACCTTTGCGCCGCCGAGGATAGCGACGAGGGGTCTCTTCGGATTCTCAAGAGCGCCGCCCATGAACTCGATCTCCTTCTGGATGAGGAAGCCGCAGACTGCCGGCAGATAGTCGGCAACGCCGGTCGTGGAGGAGTGAGCTCTGTGAGCCGAACCGAAAGCGTCGTTTACATAGATATCCGCAAGGGAGGCGAGAGCCTTCGAGAATGCGGGATCGTTCTTGGTCTCTTCTGCGTGGAAACGCACGTTCTCAAGGAGCATGACTTCGCCGTCCTTGAGATTAGCGGCAAGCTCTTTTGCGCTGTCGCCGATAACGTCCTTAGCCATCTTGACATCCTGACCGAGAAGCTCGGAAAGTCTTGCGGCTACGGGAGCAAGGGAGAACTCGGGCTTGAACTCGCCCTTGGGTCTGCCCAGATGGGAGCAAAGGATGACCTTTGCGTGATGATCGATAAGATATTTGATAGTGGGGAGGGAGGCAACAATTCTCTTGTCCGAGGTGATTTTGCCGTCCTGGAGCGGGACATTGAAATCGCAGCGTACCAGCACTCTCTTGCCGGAAACGTCGATATCCTTAACTGACTTTTTGTTAAGTGCGCTCATTTTGATCGTCCTTTCAAAAGTTGAATTTGCCAGCTTTTTACGCTTGCACCACTGATTATTTTATAACATAAATGTGAATATTTCAAGTGTATTTGTATGTATGATACCATGTAAAACAGGCAATTATCCCAAAAGTTTTTATATTGTTTTGCCCGAGCCGATTCTTCTTGACTTTGAAGAGCTTATCTGATAAAATATTGAGCGTCAAAAAGCATATACGCCTCCTTAGTTAAATGGATATAACAGCCCCCTCCTAAGGTTGCGTTACAACGGCCACCTCAAAAAAAACTAAATAAGGGATTGCAGTTCGACTTTGATCGGGCTATAATCATATATCAGACACGTCCATATAGCTCAGCTGGATAGAGCACACGCCTCCTAAGCGTGGGGTCGGAGGTTCAAATCCTCTTATGGACGCCAGTGAACAACGCCGAAAGCCTTTGTTTTCAAGGGTTTTCGGCTTTTCTTATATAAAAAGCTACGAAAAAGCTCTTTCACTGTATGAGATAAAATTCTACTCCAAAATTTGATTTTTGACAACCCCTCCAGAATCGAACGGTTGTTATAAGACAAAATCGCCAGCTAATTTTTAGCAGAAAACGGGCTGTTCTTGCTAATGAAAATGCCCTTCCTGCTAATCAGCCCCAAAATCGTGCCAAAAATCCAGCTAATCAAAAAAGGCGGATGTTTTGAATACCATGCAGTTATAGCAGATAAAATTAAATATCGTTATGTACATAGAGCGTCTATTTGCCCCGCATTGGGGATGGATAGGCGCTCTTTTTTTATGCCCAAACCCATGGGCAAATACAAGAGATTGGAGGTGTTTTATTTGAGCAAGCCTGTTTATACCGCAGACAAGCCGAGCGACTGTCATTACTGCTACTTCTGGACGAATGGCAGAAAGGGCTGCCGTCTGGGTAGAAATAATTGCTACTACTTAATCTCTTTGCCGCCGAAACCCAAGTCGGAATGTGATGGCTGTCCCTATGGGCGAGATCACCCGTGCATTGGTTGGTGTACGAAGAAGGTTATGCGTGAAGTGGGGCTTCGTTGATATGGATGTGTATGAACAGGAATACCGCTTCTACTATTTTGCCCGATGTCCTTACGAAAAGACGGATACGACTTTCCGCAGCATTCCGCTGACAACAGAAAGTTTTCCGCAGAAAGAAGGTGGTGAAGCCGTGTGAGTTTTGATTATTTTTACGGTCAGCAATCCGATCTATTCACATTCTATCGAGTTCCGAAGGTGTTGTTCACGAACGAGAGGTTCTGGAATATTTCTGCCGATGCCAAGATGCTGTATGGCATTTTGCTTGACCGCATGAGCCTGTCTGCCAAGAATGGTTGGATAGATAAAAACGGTAGAGTGTATATCATTTTTACAATCGACGAAGCGAAGATGGCTCTGAACTGTGCTGAACAAAAGGCTATCAAGCTGCTCAGTGAACTTGAGAAGAAAGCAGGATTGATTGAACGTAAGCGCCAGGGTTTGGGAAAGCCCAACCTGATCTATGTGAAGAACTTTATCTCTGCTGTGGATTCACAACTCTTGAATTGTGAAAATCACAATTCTGGAACAATGGAAATCACAACTCAAGAACTTCCGAAATCACAATGTAATAATACTGATATTAAAAATACTGAATTTAGTGATACTGATTCTATCTTTCCTTCCGGAAATGGTGGAATGATGGACGAGAATGACCGGTATCAAGAATACTTTGATTATTTCTCGGATCAGCTCAGTATGGATTTGTTGAAGAAGGATTACCCTTACGATTCCGAAATGCTGGATAACATTCTGGAGTTGATCGTTGAAACAGTTTGCACGAAGCGACCGTTGATTCGCATTGGTGCAGAGGAGCGTCCGGCAGAAATTGTCCGCAGTCGGTTTATGAAACTGAATGCCGAACACATTCGATATGTTATGGACTGCTTCAAGGAGAACACCACAAAGATTAGAAATATCCGTCAGTATATGCTGACTACGATATACAATGCGCCGACGACAATAGACACCTACTACGATGCTCTTGTTCGGCACGATATGTCACACGGATATTTGGAAGGAGGATTTAAGAAATTGAAAATGAAGCGAGAGGAAGGAGAGTGACGATAAATGTCGAAAAAAGCAACCATCATTGCGGTGGTCAATCAGAAAGGAGGCACTGGAAAGACCACCACCACCGAGAATCTGGGCGTTGGCTTGGCTCTTGAAGGAAAAAAGGTGCTTCTGGTAGACACCGATCCCCAGGCTTCCCTGACGGTCAGTTTGGGCAATCCCTGCCCGGATGATCTGTCTCCGACACTTTCCGATCTGATGGGAAAGATTATGATGGAAAACCCTATTACTCCCGATGAAGGGATTCTTCATCATCCGGAGGGCGTTGATTTGGTGCCGTCCAACATCGAACTCTCAGGTATGGAGGTAGCACTGGTCAATGCCATGAGCCGGGAAACCATTCTCCGGCAATACCTGGATACAGTCAAACAGAATTATGATTACATTCTTCTTGACTGTATGCCGTCTTTGGGTATGCTGACCGTCAATGCGTTGGCAGCTGCCGACAATGTGCTGATACCGGTTCAGGCAGCATACCTTCCTGCAAAGGGTCTGGAACAGCTGCTTGGAACCATCAACAAGGTCAAGAGGCAAATCAACCCGAAACTGAGGATTGAAGGGATTCTTCTGACGATGGTGGACAGCCGCACCAACTACTCCAAAGACATCAGCAATCTGATTCGGGAGAGCTACGGCGGAAAGCTGAAGGTTTACAAGACCGACATTCCCCGCTCTGTCCGTGCAGAGGAAATCAGCGCAGAGGGAACCAGTATCTTCAAGCATGATCCCAAAGGCAAAGTTGCCGAAGCCTATAAAATTCTGACGAAGGAGGTGTTAAACAATGCAGAAAAAAGGCGCAAACATCAGCTTGAAGGGGTACGATGATATTTTCTCCACCGATCAATCCAGAGCTGAAGCCCAGCAGGAGCGTGTGCAGGAAATTCCGCTTTCTGAGCTACACCCCTTTGAGGGACACCCCTTCCGTGTGGTTGATGATGAAGAAATGATGAAAACGGCAGAGAGCGTCCGAGATTTCGGAGTTCTCACTCCTGCGATTGTCCGTCCTGACCCCGACGGTGGTTATGAAATCGTTTCTGGTCACAGGCGGCACCGGGCATCGGAGCTTGCGGGTAAGGAAACCATGCCTGCGATTGTTCGTGACCTGGACGATGATGCAGCCATTATTTTGATGGTTGATGCGAATTTGCAGAGGGAGAGTATCCTGCCGAGTGAAAGAGCATTTGCTTATAAGATGAAGCTGGATGCGATTAAACATCAAGGTCAACGCACCGATTTAACTTCATCCCAAGTTGGGATGAAGTTGCAGGCAATGGATATAGTCGGTCAGGAGGCAGGAGAAAGCAGAAATCAGGTACACCGTTATATCCGTCTGACCGAACTGATTCCGGAACTGCTGGATATGGTAGATACGGGTCAGATCAAATTCAATCCTGCGGTGGAGCTTTCCTATCTGGCAAGTGAAGAACAGAAGGATTTTCTTTCTGCAATGGATTATGCTCAAGCAGCTCCTTCCCTTTCGCAAGCACAGCGAATTAAAAAGCTCGCACAGGAGGGCGAGTGTACGCTGGATGCGATGTGCGAGATTATGAATGAAATCAAGAAGGGAGAGCTGGACAGAGTAACCTTCAAAACGGATTCGTTGCGAAAATACTTCCCGAAGTCCTATACCAACAAGCAGATGGAGGATAAAATCATTCAGCTTTTGGAGCAATGGCAGAAAAAAAGAGAAAAATCAATGGAAAGGTAAGGTAAAAAATGTTTACACCCAAAAACATTCAGGGCGCTTTGGAAGAACTCTACGACCTTTGCGATCCTGATTATATGGTAGATATGCTCGTAAACTACAGTGAGGAGTTCGATGATATTTCTCCTGCGCTTCTGGCAAAGTCGTTTCAGAAAAATGCCGAGATGATTAGCGAGTATCGAGTATTGTCCTCTGCTGGTGAGGGTATCGACTATCAGGGAAAGGTACTTCTGAACAGCAGAGCCGTGCGGCTTCTGTCCTATGTAGAAGATATGAGCGGCGATGAAAAAGTTCGCACGATTCAGAGCAAGGAGCTGTGGTTAGCAGAAGATATGACATTCTATGTGGTGTCCTGTATGTCTACGATCACGATGGACAAGGAAGAAGCCATTTGTCTTAACGAACACCGCAGCGTGGTTACTACGGTGGAATGCGAGGACGATATTTTCTTCGACATGGGTTCCCTGATTTGCGAACTGGACGATATTTGCTTGTTCGAGCTTTTAGCCGATGTGGATGCGACTATTTATGAACTGTAACAGGTTCATGGATGGTCGCTTTTCTTATTTCCAAAGAAACGGAGGTATCGAAACTTGAAAGAATACGATGTGAAGATCACCGAAACCTTGGAGAAAACGGTTACGGTGCAAGCAGAATCTCACGATGCGGCAGAGGAACAGGTTAGAGCCGCTTATTACAATTCGGAGTACATTCTGGACTCCGAAAACTTTACCGGTGTTGCGTTCGGCACGACCGAGGAACGGGAGGTTCAGAAAGAACAGGCAGATACCATGAATGTGTTGCTGGTAAAGCCGTTCATGTATCCGCAGGCTGTGCAGATCGGCTGTGAGCTGGAGGATTTGCAGAAAGCCGTAGGTGGCGATATTGAGGCAACTTATCCGTTCAATGAGCCGGTTGCACTGGTGATGCACGACGAAGGTAAACTCGTAGGCAAAGAACTGAACCGTGCGCTGCGTGATGATGACGGCGATATTTATGACATTATCGCCGGTGATTTTCTGGTTGTGGGATTGGGCGAGGATGATTTTTGTTCTCTGTCCCCGGAACTGATGAAGCAGTTTGAGGAACACTTTCATCAGCCTGAGACTTTTGTACGCATGGGGCGCAGCATTATGGCGCTTCCCCTGCCGGATGACATGGTGAAGAAAGAAGATGCACCTGTCAAAGCTGATTCGGTTCCCCACAAAAGTAACCCTGACCGAGATGTTCTGTAAGGAGGTTCTTATGCAAAGAAATTCGACGATTGGAGAGCTGATGGAGCGAAAGCGGATTCAGGATGGTGCCAAGGAGTACCAGGGACATACCTATATGGACTTGGCACGATTTGATGACGCCACCAAGCACATGATTATTTTCGATGTGCTGACCGATGAATCGCCTGTCGGTTGGAAAGGCGAAAGAAATCGCCTGTATTTGAGCGATGTGGGTTATCAGAAGGCTCTGGATAACCAGAAAGCTGGCAATATCAAGATTATCAGCCATGCCGCAGTTGCCAAGGGCAATCTGTATTACGACCACAGAGATATGGCACGATAATCTGTTCACTCTACTGCTTGCAGGAGGTGATGAATCATGCAGGAAGAAGTTGAAAACAGAACAGTAAACCTGGCGATCAGCACAACCAAGCTGACGGGGCGCACTATCATTGCCGGTATCCGCAAGTATTTGCAGCACCGGGAAAAAGTGAAGATGAAAAAGGCACGAGACCCTGCCGTTCATGGAAAGCAATCCGTGAAACAGCTTTTGGGACAGAATCAGGGTGCTACGAATGTTGAGATCGACAAAGAGAGTATCCGTGATTTTGAAAAGCTCGCCAAGAAGTATGGCGTGGACTTTGCCGTAAGAAAAGATAAGTCCGTTGATCCTCCCCGGTTTCTTGTTTTTGTCCGTTCTAAAGATGCAGATGCTTTGGATGCAATCTGCAAGGAACATCAGGCAAGGGCATTAACCAAGAATGAAAAGCCGAGCGTTCTGGCGCAGCTGAAGAAGTTCAAGGAAATTGTCGCAGCGATTCCGAAGAAGGTTCGAGAGAAGAAACAGGAGCGTGATCTGTGATGGATAAGAGAAAAATGAAAAAGCTCCTGATTCTGAATTTACCGTATTTTCTGGTAGGGTTGTTCGCTACGAATTTAGGAGAAGCATGGAGATTGGCTGAGGGGGCAGATTCATCTGCGAAAATCCTCAGCTTTTTTCATGCCCTTCCGATAGCCCTGAACAATCCGTTTCCCAGCTTTCACCCGTTGGATTTGCTGATTGGTATTCTCTGCGGCGCAGGACTTCGGCTGGCTGTCTATCTAAAAGGCAAAAACGCAAAGAAGTACCGACACAATGTTGAGTACGGTTCTGCTCGTTGGGGAACGGCAAAAGATATTGAGCCGTTTATTGCACCAAAGTTCGAGGACAATGTGATCCTGACGAAAACGGAGCGGCTGATGATGAGCAATCGCCCGAAGAATCCTGCCAATGCCCGAAATAAGAATGTTCTGATTATCGGCGGTTCGGGTTCCGGTAAAACTCGCTTTTGGTTGAAGCCAAACCTTCTCCAGATGCACAGTTCCTATGTGGTCACTGACCCGAAAGGCAGCATCGTGATTGAGTGCGGCAACGCCCTTTTGAAGCATGGCTACACCATCAAGATTTTCAACACCATCAACTTTCAGAAGTCGATGCACTATAACCCATTTGCCTATATCCATTCAGAAAAAGACATTCTGAAACTGGTGACAACGCTGATTGCCAACACAAAGGGTGATGGAAAAGCCGGTGATGAGTTCTGGACGAAGGCGGAAACGCTGCTCTACTGTGCCTTGATCGGATATATCCACTATGAAGCTCCGGTTGAGGAACAGAATTTCTCCACCCTGATTGAGTTCCTGAACGCAATGGAGGTGCGGGAAGATGATGAGGAGTTCCAGAACCCGGTGGATCTGATGTTTGAAGCCCTGGAAAAGAAAAAGCCGAATCACTTTGCAGTCCGTCAGTATAAAAAATACAAGCTGGCTGCCGGTGTTGTATGCTCTAAAAGACTTCTTAATCAAGCGGTTGGGAAGTCTCTTAGA
>ENA-OPBO01000046-OPBO01000046.1-human-gut-metagenome-genome-assembly--contig:-NODE-46-length-98499-cov-10.022541_pt1 | contig 98499 bp, 105 predicted proteins | sample MGYA00241071_ERZ501458 | MGnify/ENA primary metagenome ERZ501458 (study PRJEB25962, sample SAMEA2042509) | human gut metagenome | biome: human gut; feature: human-associated habitat; material: faeces... | reverse complement strand
AGCTGATCCGACCCTACACGCCGCGCCACAACGGCAAGGTGGAGCGCAGCCACCGCGAGGATCAGAAACGCTTCTATTCCTGCCATTCGTTCTATTCACTCGACGACTTTGCCAAGTAGCTTGCCGTCCATAACCGCCGCGCCAACAACTTGCCCATGAGACTCCTCCGCCGGCTTTCACCTAATGAGTTCGCTGTCCAATATGTTTGACAAACCTACACATTTTGCACACTCCGTTACAAAAACACACCTTGACAAATCTCGTCTCAAAAAATGATCCTGCTCCAGTACGCTAAGGAGAATCACTTTCCGAACCCGACCTTTTTTGTGGACGATGGGTATAGCGGCACGAACTTTGACCGTCCCGGCTTCCAAGCGATGCTTGCGGAAATCGAAGCGGGCAGAGTGGCGGTTTGCTGCACGAAAGACTTATCTCGACTGGGGCGTAATTCCTCGCTGACAGGGCTGTATATCAACTTCACATTCCCAAAGTACAATGTGCGCTATATTGCCATCAATGACCATTTTGACACCATCGACCCCAACAGCACCGACAGCGATATTGCAGGCATTAAGAACTGGTTCAACGAGTTTTTCGCCAAAGACACCAGCCGCAAGATCCGTGCCGTCAATAAGGCAAAGGGCGAACGCGGTGTTCCTTTGACTGTCAATGTTCCGTTCGGCTACCGTAAAGACCCGGAGGACAAAACAAAGTGGGTCGTGGATGAAGCGGCAGCATTGGTAGTCAAGCGCATTTTCAAGCTGTGCATGGAAGGGCGAGGCCCGATGCAGATCGCAAAGCTCTTGCAGGAGGAAAAGGTACTTAATCCCACAGCCTATAAGAAGCGTGAGGGCATCAAGACACCCAGCCCGGAAACCGCTGATCCGTACCATTGGAACACCAACACGGTCGTTCACATTCTGGAACGGCAGGAATACACGGGATGCACCGTCAATTTCAAGACCTACACCAACTCCATCTGGGACAAGAAGCAGCGGGAAACGCCTATTGAAAAACGGGCGGTTTTCTACAACACCCACCCGTCGATCATTGAGCAGGAGGTCTTTGACAAGGTGCAGGAGATTCGCCAACAGCGTCACCGCAGGACAAAGACGGGCAAGAGCAGCCTGTTTTCCGGCATGGTCTATTGCGCTGATTGTGGCGCAAAAATGCGCTACTGCACCACCAACTACTTTGAAAAGCGGCAGGATCATTTTGTATGCGCCAACTACCGCAGCAATACAGGAAGCTGTTCGGCACACTTTATCCGCGCGGTTGTTCTGGAGGAATTGGTCTGGATGCACATGAGAACTGTAATTTCCTATGTCAGCCGGTATGAGGATCATTTCCGTGCCGTCATGGAGCAGAAGCTCCGGCTGTCCAGCGAAGCCGCGATCCGCGGACACAAGAAGCGATTAGCACAGGCTGAAAAGCGGTTGGGAGAACTTGACCGTCTGTTTATCCGCATTTACGAGGATAATGTGGCGGGGCGCATCACAGATGAAAAGTTCTCTATGATGAGCAAGACCTACGAGGACGAACAGGCACAGCTTAAAGAGGAAATTCAGACTTTGCAGCAGGAAATCGAAGTACAGGAACGACAGATTGAAAATTTGGAGCAGTTTATCCAGCGGGTACGCAAATATGAGGACTTGGATGAGCTTACCCCGTATGCGCTGCGGGAGCTTGTCAAGGCGATCTACATTGAAGCCCCGGATAAGTCCAGCGGCAAGCGGTATCAGGGCATCCGCATTTCCTATGACCTTGTGGGCTTTATTCCTGTGGAAGAACTGCTGAAACAGGAAACGGCGTGACCGAAGCCATGCCGTTCCTGAGAAAATACGATATTACTTTCCTATGACCCCCGACCATTAGCCGGAGGGATTGTTCTCTATTTACATACCCGTCATAACGGTCATGACCTTGAACTCCTCGGAGTTCAGGGTCTTTTTCATGGCCAGACCCTCGTCAATATCCAGGTCGATGATCTGATCGTCCTTGGTGCAGATGATCCGGTTGGTCTTGCCATCGGCCAGGATCCGGACGGCCTCATAGCCCATGCGGGTGGCCATGACCCGGTCCTTGGCGGTGGGGCTGCCGCCCCGCTGGATGTGGCCCAGGATGGTGACCCGGGGATCCAGGGCCAGCTCCTCCTGGATCTGGCGGCCCACGTCCACGGCGCTGGCCGCGCCCTCGGCCACCACGATCATGAAGTTGGTCTTGCCGTTCAGGCGGGCGTGGCGGATCTTTTCGGCCACCTGGGAATGGAAATCATAGGGGCGTTCCGGCACCAGCACCGCCGTGGCCCCCACGGCTACGCCCACATACAGGGCCAGATATCCGGCGTGGCGGCCCATGACCTCCACCACGGCGCAGCGCTCATGGGACTGCATGGTGTCCCGCAGCTTATCGATGCATTCCACTGCGGTGTTGCAGGCAGTGTCAAAACCGATGGTGTAGTGGGAGCAGCCGATGTCGTTGTCGATGGTGGCGGGGATGCCCACCACCTGCAGCTGGTGGCCCCGGTCCGCCGCCTGGCGGGACAGGGCCAGCGCGCCCCGGAAGGTGCCGTCACCGCCGATGGCCACAATACCGTCCAGCCCCAGCAGTTTGCAGGTGGAAAGTGCCTTGGCTCGGCCCGGCTCGGTCATGAATTCCTCACTGCGGGCAGTGTAGAGTACCGTACCGCCCTTATCGATGATATGACTGACGCTGGATGCGTCCAGCTGTACGAAATCACTGTTGATCAGACCATTCCAGCCGCGCCGAATACCCACGCACTCAATACCGCAGTCCATTGCGGTCCGCACCACGGCGCGCACGGCCGCGTTCATGCCGGGGGCATCGCCGCCGCTGGTCAATACGCCGATCCGATGGATTTGATGCTCCATGGAGAGTCCTCCTTTTTCTCAGGCCATTGGGCGGCCCTTCTGAGGCCCGCCGTTACATCTGATGATAGCGCCCTTTGACTTTTCTGTCAATAACTTCTGTTTAAAAACGGAAAACTTGTAGAAATCGATTAAATATAAAGAAATAATTGTAAGAAAAAAGCAGGGCCCAAATGGCCCCGCTTTTGCAGTTACTCGTTTTCTGAGGAGGTGGAAGCATCCGACGCTGTCTGGGAAGGCACGGCTGCCTGTTCCATCCGGATCTGGGCAGCTTCCGCCTTGGCTTCCGCCAGAATCTTTTTCTCCGCCTTGGTGGTGAGCTGGCTTTCGTCAAACTGGGCGAACAGGTCCGGTCGGCGGAGCATGGTGCGCTTGTAGCTCTCTTTCTTCCGCCAGGCGGCTACCTTGCCGTGATCGCCGGAGAGTAAGATCTCCGGCACTGCCCGGTCATGCCAGACGGCAGGACGGGAGTATTGAGGGTACTCCAGCAATCCGTTCCAGTGGGATTCCTCCTGAAAGCATTCCGGGTCCGGCAGTACGCCGGGCACCATACGGCATACTGCGTCAGTCACTGCCATGGCGGGAATCTCTCCGCCGGTGAGGACGAAATCTCCCATGGACAGTTCCTCGTCCACGCATTCATCCAAAAACCGCTGGTCCACACCTTCGTAGTGGCCGCAGACCAGAATCAGGTGGTCGTAGTGGTCTTTCAGCTCCCGTGCCACCTCCTGGGTGAAGGTGCGGCCGCAGGGGGACATGAAAATGGTCCGGCCGGGGCCGTAGGTCTCCACTACATGAGCCCAGCAGCGGTACAGGGGGTCCGCCTGCATAACGGCCCCCCGGCCCCCACCATAGGGGTAGTCGTCCACCTGCATCTGCTTGTTGGTGGTGTAATCCCGGATCTGGTGGGCGGTGATCCGGATATAGCCCCGCTCCTGGGCCCGGCCCATGATGGACTGGCCCATCATGGCGTCGATGGCGTCGGGGAACAGGGTCATGATGTCAATTTTCATCGGTGGCCAATCCTTTCATCAGGTGCACCCACATTTCACCGGCGTCGGGGTCCGTGCTCTCGATGAACACGCCGGGAACGGCGGGGATGAGATACTCCCGCTGGCCCTTGACCTGATAGATCCGGTGGGCGGGGTAGATCAGGACCCGGTCGATGACACCGATCTCGCCGCCGGTGGCGCAGTCGATGACCCGCAGGCCCACCAGCTCCTGGTCGAAATACTGCCCCTGGGGCAGGTGGGCATCGGTGCGGCGGATGGACACGGTTTTGCCCTTCAGGGCCAGGGCGGCGTCCATGTCATCCACCCCGGGCAGGGCCATCAGCACCGTGGACTTGTGGACCCGGGCGCTGCGGACCCGGACGGGCTGGCCGTCTATATAAATGGTGTCGAATTCCGTGAGAAACTCCGGGTCAAAGCCGTGGGGGTTCACCTTGACCTCCCCCCGGATGCCGTGGGCGTTGACGATCTGCCCCACGGGGATAAATGCAGGACGCATGGCGGTTCTCCTTTATGATACAAGTTCTTTCAGCATACCACATTTGTCTGCCATTTTCAACGGTTCGATTTTGTTTCTATTCGTAACTTTTTGTAACCATTTTTCCAGCTATCCCCTGGCCCGGGCGTGTCGCACAGGGCAAAAATGGCGGCTTTGTGGTGAACAAAATCCGGGAAATGGCATAAAACTTGACAAAAGTGGGTATAAGTGCTATACTCCTACCATATTTTGAAAAAGTAACAAAAGTTACAAACCGGTACACATGCCGGAAATCTACCTCTTGGGAGGGCATATGAAAGACATGAAAGACAGAGTCCGGCGGGCCATTTCCGCTGTGGCCGTGCGGGAGCACTGGCGGATGCGCCGGGTGCTGCTGCTGGTCATGGTGGCGGTGACCGTGCTGGGCATGGTGACGGTGAGCAGTATGGCCGACGCGGTGCAGCCGCGGCGGGTGTATGTGGTGCTCACCGCAGACGGCGGAACGGAGATCATCTCCGGCCGTCCCAGCCGGAGCATGAGCTTCGGCATTCTGGAGACCCGGGTGGACTACAACGCCAAGGAGGCCCAGCTGCTGCTGCAGCATGGTCACAACGTCACCGTGACCGGCGAGGAGGAGACCCGCACCGTGCAGACCCGCAGCGAAACGGTGGACCATCTGCTCCACCGGCTGCATATGGAGCCCGCCGAGGATGAGATGGTGTTCATCGACCTGACGGGGGATCAGCCATCCATCTATTTCCGGGCGGAGATGACCCGCCAGCGGACGGTACAGCTGTCTGTGGGCTACAGCAGCCGCCGGGTGGTGAACCACTCCCTGGCCAAGGGCACCGAGCGGGTGGTGCAGCAGGGCGTGCCCGGCACCATCACCAACACCTACACCGATACCTATCGCATGGGCCGCGTGGTGTCCATGGAGTTGACGGACACCGTCACCGACGGCGCTGTGGAGGAGGTCGTGGAGTATGGCACCCGGGTGTCCTCGGTGGAGCGGTCCGACCGGCTGGTGTCCGTGCACAGCAACGGCGACGGCTCCGGCTATCTGCTGTTCGCCTCCGGCGACACCATGACCTTCTCCCGGACCCTGGTGTGCAGCGCCACCGCATACTCCATCGGTACCCGCACGGCCTCCGGCCGTCCCACAGCGGTGGGCAACATCGCGGTGGACACGTCCGTGTTCCCCTACGGCACCCGGATGTACGTCCAGACGGTGAAGGGCTCCTGGCACTACGGCATGGCCACCGCCGCCGACTGCGGCACGGCCATCAAGGGCAACAAGATCGACCTCTGGTTCAAGACCTATTCCGAGGCCTGCGACTGGGGCCGCCGGGACTGCACCGTGTACGTCCTGGACTGACGGCGTGAAAGCTGGAGAAAAGCATCAATATCGTGTTTGCGCAAAAACGGCTGTGCCCGAAGGGGCACAGCCGTTCAGCTTGTCGGAGAAAGTTTTTTTGACAAGCTGACATTGTCAATTTATCCCATCCTGATCAAAGTGATGCTTGAAGGCGATGCCTGCTGATATGAATCATGATTTTAGTTTTCGCATGACTTCTTCTTTGCGCAGTGTCAAGGAATAGAGATTTCCCAAGATGGTCGAGAATATACTTTTTGCCTTGATACACCGGAGGGAGAATCCGCTCCTCAAATTCTTTATCAAAATAAGGGCGCAATTCATCCTCCGTATATTCCTCATATTCGATCATTGCGGTTAAAAAACACTCGCCGTGAACCGTTTTCGTCTTGGACATTGCTAAAATTCTTTCTTCGATGTCACTATTGTAGTAGTCGGGCAGTAATGTATCGGTTTCCCGTATGGCAGACAGCCGGTTTCGCAGGCCTGCGCGTTCCTCATCGCCCAACGAACGCCCCGCCATTCCCACGCAGATATAGGCATACCCCCGCACCAACGGGTGCCTCGAGGCGGACAGCCGCATGGCCGCCGCCAGCGTATCGTCTCCCGGAAATGCGGACAGGGAATCTATGGCGCTGGTCTGTACCAGATAGGAGGCGTCCTCCCGTAGCGCGTCCCGTTTCGCGTCCCATGGCATGATTATAACTTATCCGCAGGCAAATGACAACGCATATCCGCCTACAGCGGCGAAATTTTGCCGTGGGACACGAAAAAACAGCCGTTTTCGATAAGAAAACGGCTGTTTTGGTGTCATGCGTAACCAATTTAGATACACGCTGGAAATAGGAAAAATCGAGAGCTGAAGCGGCTTTGGGCTGTTTCAGCCATATTTTTTTGCTTTCAATTTCCCATGATAGCGGAGAATTGGGTATTTTTAAGAGTGACCGAAATAGATACAGCCTCGCATCTCCGATTTCCGTCTTTGCGCTTATTTCCGCTTGCTGTGTTTTTGAGAATTATTTTCCCGCTCTTTCAGCCATGCCTCAAATGCTTGAACATTTTCTTCGTGCGTATAGAACTCTCGAATGACGGGGAGCAGTGATGCAGCCAGCCCCTTGATTGCCCACAAATCAGGTTCGACTTTATCGAGGTTGTAATCTTCTACATCTATGACTGTGCCATCCTTGTCAAGATGGATGACGCTGACGGGTATTCTGTTAAACTTCTCATCCATCTTTTCTCGGCTCCTCAGAGGTGGAATCTATCCGGATTTGTAATCGGCGCTTCTTAGGTCGTCAGGCACTTCATCCGGAAAGTTCTCGGCAAACCAGCGGAATGGTATTAGGACCATATCCGGCAGACCGTTTTCTGTTATTACGAATCCGATGTCTTCGTTGTCAATGCGTTCCAGGATTTCATCCAGTTTTTCGACGAGCAGGGTTTGCTCGATGCGTTCCATTTCGGATAGTGGCGGCAGTCTTTTCATTTTGACATCCCCTTATTCCTGCTGTGATGTGCTTTCTCCCGAAGATACAGGGACAGGCTTCAGCGTACCGGTTATGTAATCATACAGAGCTTCGGGGTCTTTGAGACAATACTTCATGGTGCAATCTGCTTCCCATACCGTATAGTCATCGGTTGCTTCATACAGCCACCAATCGATGTAGTCGTATTGGTCATTGACCGCTTCTTTCAAAACATCTCTAAGTGCCAGAAGATACTTGTTTTCGGCACCGAATACAAAGTGGCCATTGCCAACCAGGTCGAGTGCTTTGCTGAACTGTTCGTCGATGGACTCTTGCTCCTTTATCATCTGGAGTGCTTTGCAGAACCCTTCTTTACTTAGCATTGGTGCTATTCCTCTCTTGCGCTTCCTGTTCCTCTTTCCACCTTTTGAGAAGTGTAATCGCATGATCCTGTGTCTTTGGGTCGGCACAGTATTCGAAGAACTGCACCGCGGCTTCTTCCGGCGTGAGGCCATAAGGCTTTAGCACCTCGGTTACCTGCACAAGCAGTTCTGCATCGATTTCTATGGTAATCGTAACTTTGCCATCATCCATCATGCTGTTCCTCCGATTCTTTAAGATTGTCGTATTGAGGTTCCTCGGAGTAAAAGACCTGCATATCATCCAATCGGAGACACGACAGTCTTCCAAGTGCTCCTGACCAAGGGTCACCCTTTTCAGGGAGCATACAGCCGCAGTCGATTCCGATCCAGCTCTTTGCATCCCATATTGTCATTGGGTTATCATACTGGAAACGGATAGTTGGCGTGTGTCCGAAGATGACTGTACAGTCCTCCAGAACAGGGAAACTGTCAAATCGCATCCAGACGGCAAAGTCTCGCTCACACTCATATTTACGACCGTAGGTCTCATACAGCTCGGCAGGAGCCGCGTGGGTCAGAATGAATTGCCTGCCATTCACCGTGATTTCCATGTTTACAGGCAGCTTCTCCAAATACTCGAATATCTCCTGACGAACGGTTTTCTTTATGTGCTTCAGATAATTATGTGTTATCTCGCCTCCATTTCTATACCACAGAGACTGCTTGCGCTCATAGTAGTATTCAGGCCACTCCTCATCCTCTGGGGGTGGGTAGTAGAGAGCATTCATCATCATTAATTCGTGGTTACCCAGAAGTATTTTGGCATTTGACATCGCCATGATCTGACGAAGGATTTTGATGCCATCCGGGTTTCTGTCTATCACATCTCCAAGGACATAGAGGGTGTCCTCGGGCTGTAGGTTGATTTGCTTCATGACGGAATCAAAGCGTCGCTTTTGTCCATGAATATCGGACATTACATAAATCATGGTGTTCCACCTCCTTTTCTGTAACACGAACAATTACCATATTTCAGAGCGAATAGCTATCAAAAAATCACAATTCACAGATAATGATCCTGATTGGCATTTCCGATGACCTATCAGTCACGACGTACGGGATGGTCTGTCGGAAAATCTGGATTTGGTCTTGAATCCTGACAAGCAGCCCTTTGAGTAAATCCTTTGAAATGTATCCATCGTTTTCATTCTCAACAGACTTTTGAAGCAGCATCTCCAAGTCAGCGAGGTTGCCCCAAATGAAAAAATCCCATGAGTCGAATGTACTGCGTTCGAATGCTGGATTTTCTGCGCAGATGATATCCTGAGTTTCTGCTGCCAGGTCAGAAAAGCAGATTCTCTCTTTACTAAGAGCCAGCTCATCATGTGCGCTAGAGAGAATATCTCGTTCAGGCGCAGCATACAAAAAGTGGTGTCTGAGTTGTCCGTTTGCGTGACGATGCCACTGGTCGATGTTGAACCATTGCCCATCGTGGTACAGTTCTACCATGTAGCCAAGCCATTTGCTCATGTGGTGCGCCTCCTATCGCCAAGTGCTTTGGCGTACCTCTAATGGAGTCTTCCAATTTAAGTAATCATCTTCCCCACGGGAACCCGAAATCCTTGCGTTTGATCTTGCACCGAGGGTGTCCATCTTTCCAGAAGACGATCCCCTCAATCACATGGGTTTCCAGATAAGTGCGGATGCCCTCGAAGCTCCGATCCAGTTCGACAATGTCTTTCCCGTGGGGCTTGAGAATATCGGTATCAAGGTTGTGGGGATTAGATCTGAAATGCGGGCCGATGGCCTCATATGTTCCATCTGGTACAATCCCCATCTTGTCATAAGCATCCCAAAACCATTTGTCGCTGGATGCGGCTCTATTGCACGGCACCCAACAAGGCAGGTGGCCAGTGACAGGGTCTGCGTTCTCCTGACACTTGATTGCGTTAGATGGAATGGGCTTTCCATGTTTTGCATCGTATCTTTTGTAGAAAACACCATTGATGACCGCACAGCAGGCACCGTCCCATTTGATGGTAGCTACGCCGTCGCCGGCCATGACCCAAGCAAGGTCAGGGCTGATATTTGGCAGTATTCTGACAATTCGATGGTTTTCAAATTCTCGTTCAAAGAGAGTGGGTATCTTTTTCATTCACAATCCTTTCTGATGCAACCTCATCTCCGCTTCCACTGAGCCATTCCTCAATAGGAATAAATCTCTCGGCATGACTGATTTTGCCAGCACAAGTGTCACAGTAGGGACTGATCCAGCCAGTAGAGGCCTTTGTTGCAGGGTTCCCACATCTGATGCAAGTTCTCACAGATAGGCGCTCATATTTGGGGATGATGTCACGAAGCATCCGCTCTGTACAGCCAAAGTCATACCAACAGAGCGTTCCATATTTCTCCTTGATCTGGGTAATGCGGTATTGGTCGAGATACTCGGCACGTACCAATTCCTCACGGATATCTTCACACATTTGCTCCCCAAAAGCCTTTCGCCAGCCATCAGGCATGGAATCCAGTTCCGTATAGGAATAGTCGTAATCCTCTGGAATTTTTCCCGTCCAGCGGTTACGAGGTATTAAAAACGGAAATCGCTCAATCAGCTTTTGGTTCGATTCTTTATTCGATTGCATCTGAAACCCTCCTGTGTGTTTTCCTTTAGGTTGAAAAAAGCATTATTCGGACAGAGGTGATTTCTGCCCGAGGGTTTATCGCTTTCCAATCCTTGACCTGTGCGGCGACCTTCTTTTGGATCTCCTCATAATAGCGATACGCACCGGAGCGGTCATTCCATTCGAAATATTGATAAGCCTTCTTGAGTTCATCCTCCATCTTCCGATATTCGTCTACTGAGACGAAGTCCAAAATATTATCGGATTCATCATTCTGAAAGGCAGCTACTTCAGATCGAAGAGCAAATGCAGAATGTTCTTTGCCGGAAGTGTTCAGTAGCTTCAAGATGTCATCGTAGCAAACGGCAATTCGGACACTGTCCTCTGGGGTAAGCCAGTCGTTCACCGATGCCTGTAGATTTCTTGACATTTCGTCTACTGTGAACGGGTGTCCATCGCACTCAAGCTGCCGGTATGCTTTTTCAAACTGATACCTGCTGTCCGAGCGAAGCGTTGGAACAAGAACGAGATGTTCGATAGGCAGCAACTTCATCACTTGGGGGTTGATACAATGCCACTGATCATTTACCTGAACCTCCGTAAAAATGAAATATGATGTGCTCATCTTACTCACCCCTTTCTGCGCTTCGACCGCTTTGTGATGTGGCCAACTCTCTTGCATTAGCTTCCACATCTCAAGTCTTCCGTCCAGACATAATAAGGAATTGGCGAATGTGTCCCACGTTGGTGGGGTGGGAGATGCGTCATAAGTGATTGCAATGGAATACCCATCTTTCCCTTTTGAGGCAAGATCGGCTTTGATCTTTGCAATCCTATCTGGAGACTTGCTTTCTTCATATGTGAGGCGGTAGCAGGCAAACTTGTATCTGCCACCTTCACTGAAGGTTACCTCCATACATCTTCTCTCAAATCAGTTCTCATCGGGTCCCTCAAACAGCGCACGGAAAAGAGCCACATGCTCTCCCACGAGCTGCGGATATTGGTAATAGATGTGTCGGCAAAGGCTTCGATAAAGATCGATGAAGCGGATCTCATCGCAGAAATCGCAGAGGCCATCCATGATTTGTTCTAACTGCTGCTCGTCGGTGATTTGATCCTTCAGCACCCGCTCGACCAATAAAGAGTAGTGCGCGTATGCTGTGTCTCGCAGCTTACTGATCCCCTCGACTATATTGCGGAGTTCCTCCATTGCGTGTTGGCATTCATCCATTTGTCTGTCCTCTTTTGTCATATAGTTCTCGCAGCTCTGCATCTCTCTTTTCTGTGATGGCTTTGCTGTAATAGGTTGGGCGACCTGAGAGGTACTCTTCTGCCATCCATTTATCGAGATCAAAACTCCACTTGTGGGGTCCGAACTCGTCCGGGTAGTTCTCAATGAGAATGCGCTGCTTCTCGCGGATCTGCTCTATGATAGGGGCGATATCATATTGCGAGAACATCCTTGCGCCTTTCAACACATGGAGGATCTCGTTGCCCCACACTCGCTCATCAACGCCGCTGTATTTTTCAAAATCAGTGCTGTCTGGATGCTCCTCGATTTTACCGCCATAGGAGATCAGGAGACAGTCATCTTTTAGGAAGTGATTGATCCACAGGTTCGGGATGTACTGCAAGTCGGTAATACCTTTTGTGGAGAGGAAGCCCCACAGCTTATAGTATCTGCCAAAGACATACCATTCCGGGAGATCTTCCTCTTTGATTTTCGTTTTGTGATGTCCTGAAAAGAGAGTGAAGTCATCGTTCTGAATCCAGCACAGCTTGTGATTTCTCCATACTCGGCGCTCAACTGTGTAGAGATTGCTCTTGAAACGACTCATTTGAAACCTCGCTTTATCATTTCCAGTGACACAACATCGTGGAACAGGAAGCGAAGCTTGTCAATCTGCTTCTCTATGTGCCAGTGTCCGCAAAGCCATGCCTTATAATCTGCTTTTTCTTCTATCCCATCAAGCCATCGCTCTGTGCTGTCATCAACCGTGCTCTGATCGATCATGGGTAAAAACGCATCCCGCGGTTCGTACTTATAGGGGCAGGTATGAGAGAGAACAATGTCAATTCTGTTTTTCGTGATTTGATCTTCCACATATGTCTTGATTTCTGCCGAGGGCTGCTCATCAGCAAACCACAGCAGATCGTTTTCCAGTCGGTAGTATTTGTCTACGCTATAAGCGCCGCCGATGACCAGATGCCGGGTTCCTTCCATAGTGAAGATGTCTCCGTCACTGGCGAAGAGTAAGTTCGGATACTCATCCTCGTACCACACAAGGCCACCATTCCATTCTTTCTGCTTATAGCCCGCGAGAGTGTCTGGACGCCGTTCATGGTTTCCGTGAATACAGAAGACGGTGGGCTTTATTCTGGCAAGCGCATCTTTGCAATACTGATCCCGCCTGTTGCCGTAATAGTTCGCTCCGACATCACCAAGGATGACGATGATGTCCGATTCTGTGAGCTCATAGTGTTGGGCAAAAGCAACGATTCCTTTCGCACTGCCGTGAATATCGCCGGTGTAATAGATCATTCATCCTCATCCTTTCTGGCTTGACCGGATTATAGCATCAATAGAATGGAAAATCTCGCAAAAGCCCAAATCATAATCGTTTTGGGCGAAAACATAATCGTTTTTTGCACGCAACAGACCACAGGTCAATCTCTTAACCTGTGGTCTGTTGCTATTTGATATTCAGTTGATAAAATGATTACCACTCATCCTTGAGGAGATGGTGGTGCGAGCGTAGAGCGTTCTTGGTTGTTTTCAGCACATCTAACAGGACATAGGTTTCATACGGGGTGCAGTTGGCGAAGATTTTCTGCGCCTCGGCATTAGACATCTCAGTCGCACCCGTGAGCTGCCTGTTCAGGAGCGTATCAGTCGACACCTCCAGCGCATTGGCGATGCCAACAAAAGTTTCGAGACTCATAACCTTTGTACCGCACTCGAGATAGCTGATGTATCCAGCGGACTTGTCGATCATGGTGGACAGCACCGCTTGGGAGATACGCTTGTTCTTCCTGATTTTTTGGATTCTTTGACCAAGGACATAGTAATTGAGTTGCATAGAGAAACCTCCTTAAAAATTTTGGCAACTCAATTATATTTGAACCGTTATTTTATAGCGGTACGATTATATAAACTTGACCTTCGCATATTATATACTAACTTAAATTATAGTCGTTAGCTTATATCCGGCGAAGGGGAGGTGAGCTGGTCATGTATGAACAACAAGATCTGAAGCTGGTCGGCTCACGCATCAAAGCTGTTCGAATCAGCAGAGGCATGAGCCAAGCGGATTTGGCAGTCGAAGCTTCTGTTTCACTGCCGCTGATTAGCAACATCGAACGAGGAAAAACGGGGATGCAACTTGAGACTTTCGTCAAAGTGGCGGAAGCCCTTCAGGTATCTGCAGACTATTTGCTCCGCCCAGATGTACCGGAGGTCAAAGCAATCTATCAAGGTGAGTTTGCGGAGCTCCTTGAAGACTGCTCGGCCAGTGAGATGGAAACCATCTTAAAGATTGTCCGAGAGGTCAAAGTCTCCATGCATAAGAAGCAGAATAATGATTAATTATCGGATTGGGTGACCAATCCGATAATTTTTTTGTCATTTCCATACCATAGGTCAAGATGCTGACCTATGGTATCTTCTTATTTTTAAGCATTTTCCCTATAATTCACCCAAAAGGGCTTGCCCAAATGCCGGAGGAAAACATGGAAAACACGAAACTGCTGCCTTTAGGTACTGAACAAGGACTCGAAGAGACTGAGTATCCCTCCTTTGACCTGTGCCTGGGAGAAAACATGGTATCACCCCTTGTGGCACAACACAGGCAGTGGTTGAAAACTATCCGCCATGAAATACCTAACCCCAAGATCCCGTTCAAGGTTGCAGTGTACATCCGCTTTTTCAACCAGACGAAATATAGAGACGAGGAATATCTCGAACGCAACAAAGAGGTTTTTCGTGCTACGCTGGCTCAGTATCCTATGTGGGAATTTGTAGGTTTCTATATTGACAATGGATCGACCGCTCCGTATATGGAGAACTCTACAGCATGGTCTGAACTCCTGTCTGACTGCGATGCGGGGAAAGTAGATCTCATAATCACACAGAAGGTCAGCAATGTGTCCAGAGATGCTCAAGAAATGGCGATTTGCGCAAGAATGCTCGCTGCTCGCAAGCCTCCTGTTGGCATCTACTTCATATCAGAAGATCTATACACTTTGGCATCGTATTATCGCGACGATCTTCGAGAGCCTTGTTTTCTCCCAACCCCTGACTGGAAGATCCTGCCTGATGACGAGCTGGATATGAGAGGTGCGCTCCATGAGTAAATCAGCCAAGAAAGCCGCTGATCAAGCAGAACGCGAGAAAGTACATAAGCGATACTCGAATCGGAGAGAGCCAGATGTCATCTATCCGGCAAAGAAACAGGTCGACTTCTACGATGCAGATGTCCATCAGCGTGTTGCGGTCTACGTCCGAGTTTCAACTGATAATCTCGGTCAGGAAACTTCCTATGAACTTCAGAAGAACTATTATGAAGAGTTCGTCTTGAAGCATCCCAATTGGAAGCTTGTAAAGATCTACGCCGACAAAGGAATCTCGGGCACTTCGACAAAACACCGCGTTGAGCTAAATCAAATGCTCACTGACAGCAGAGCCGGAAAAATCGACTTGATTATTACCAAATCGGTTTCGCGTCTTGCAAGAAATACGGTCGACTGCATTACCATGGTGCGTAATCTTGCGGAACTTCGCAATCCAGTGGGCGTTTTCTTTGAGAGTGAATGCATATTCTCGCTGAACGAGGATACAAACATGCCGCTGTCTTTTTTGGCTTCCATCGCGGAAAACGAGTCCCGCATTCGAAGCCGCAGTATGGAAGTTTCGCTTGCTCAGCGGTTGAATGGAGGACTTCCTCTGACACCCAAGCTGTTGGGCTATTCCCATGATGCTGACGGCAAGTTGGTGATCAATCCGGACGAAGCGCCGACCGTGAAGCTCATATTCTACATGTATCTGTCCGGATATTCTTCATCGCATATTGCAAAAACCCTCGAGGCGCTTGGTAAGACAACATTTCTGGGCAACACCAAGTGGACTTCCGGCACCGTCATCCAAGTTTTGAGAAATGAGCGGCATTGTGGTGATGTTCTCACAAGAAAGACATTCACGCCTGATGTGATTAGTCATAAGTCCAAGAAAAACAGAGGAGAACGGCAGCAGAGCCTGTATAAAGGAGAACACGAGGCAATCGTGTCGCGGGACGATTATATAGCCGTTCAGCACATGATCAATAATGCTAAATACGGAGGAAAGTCTATTCTGCCGGAGCTTCGGGTGATTGAATCTGGCGTTCTAAAAGGATTTGTCACGATTAGCCCCAAGTGGGCAGGTTTCAAAGCAGCCGATTATTTACAGGCTTCCATGAGTGTCTACACGGACGATACATATTACGGCCAGCCCGCAGAGGGCGACGCTACATTCGAGGTGGCAGCTGGAGATTTTGATTTGCGCGGCTTTGAAGTTACGAATTCATCTCTCTTTGATGCGAACAAAAGACCGTATGTCTTATTTCAGAGCAAACAAATCAAGTTCAGCACAGATTGCGTCAGGCAGTTCGGGAAGGACAACAAAGTTGAGCTGCTGATCCATCCGGGATTGCGGAAGCTCGCTGTTCGTCGCGCCTCTAAGGATTCTCGCCAGTGTGTACAGTGGTCAAAGCCTGACGATGGAAAATACTATGCCAAAGAGATACCGTGTACCGCATTTGGTGGAACCCTATTCGAACTGCTCGATTGGGAAACCGATTTTAAGTTCAGGGCCTATGGTAGACTCCTCCAAAACGAAGGGGATTCGGTGTTCATATTTGATTTGAGTGAACCCGAGATTTTTATCCAGTCCTATCTCATGACGGGGACTGATTCTCCCATCAGCGGCGATGGTGAACTTTCTCCGCTTTCCATATCAGGAAAGCGTGTTCGGGCAGTTCCTAAGAAACTGGCAGACAGGTTTGGCAGTGACTTTTATTCTCACAGACTTACTTCATCTTCACCGGAATTACAAAGTGAAGATGCATGGAAGCTTTGGCTGGAAGGCCAACTCTTTGAAACCGGTGAGAAGCTTCGAGTCACCAAGTTTGATGAAATGCAGCGATTCATAGCAGAGCAATTAGCCCCCATAAAGCAGAAGGACGAGGTGGATTTTAATGCCTGAAAAAAACGATATCCCAATCTTTCGGAATCTTGATGGAGTGTACTACCGTGTGATTCGTGATGGTATACATGTCAACCGATGCTTTTCTGATTTGTCCGAAGCCGAGCAGGATGAGATCATGGCAGAGTATAACGCGGAACAGCTCAGACGGCTTTGTCGCTATCTCAGCATGAGCCTACACCAGATTGGAGATGCGCTGGATCTTGTCAGAGACGAATGAAAGGAGAGCAGAATGGAAGTAGAAAACCAGGTTTCTTTCATCTCACCGATGCTGCAGAAGACTCAATTCGGCAATGTCGATGATGAAACTACCATCACCTTTAAGGAGGATGCGGACACGCCAATGACAATCGACGCATCGGCACCAGGCGATGTGATCGAACTTAGTGACGACTTCGATTTTGATGGGTATCAGGTGGTTCGTAGAGAATTCTTCGCTCATACTTTCGAGCCTTCTATCACCTTCAACAATTACAAAGTTTATGTCAATACTGCTTGCTTGAACAAGTTTCCCCATGCAGACTGTGCTCAGCTCTTGATCAATCGAGAGTCGCACATTCTTGCGCTACGCCCTTGCGCCGAGTCAGAGCGAGACGCATTCGCGTGGTGCAACACATCTGGTGGGAAGAGGAGGCCCCGTCAGGTGACGGGTAAGTTCTTCTTTGCAAAGCTCTTTGAGCTGATGGACTGGAATATTGATTACAGGTACAAGCTGATTGGCAAGGTCATCCATGCTAATGATGAGTATCTGATTGTATTCGACTTGAACGCCTCCGAGATTTATCAGCGTATTGCAAAAGACGGAGGCAAGCCCAAGACTGCGCGTACACCTGTATTCCCAGCCGGTTGGAAGGATCAGTTCGGTTTGCCCTATCGTGAACACCAGAAATCTCTGCAGATCAATATCTTTGACGGATACGCGATTTATGGAATCAAGGATAGCACTGTATCCTCCACGGCATCCGTGGAAAATGTCACATCAGTCCATACCGCATATCAACCAGAGGTACCTGTGCAGGAGGGGAGTGTAAATGGGTAGTACGGATAACAGCGCGATCATGACCATTGACTTAAAGTGGAATCGCTTTCGCATACATAAGTCCACCCTGAACAAAATGGGGAATCCGCAATATGTTCAATTTTTGGTCAATCCAGAAGAAATGTTCATTGCTGTACTTGGCTCAGATCGGCCCCTCACTGGTGGCACCTCCAACCGAGTGAAGTTGGTTCAAACATCACGCCATTATTCTGTTGAGTTCTACAGCAATACACTCCTGTGCGCTTTGGTCAATATGATCGGTACTCTCGACTTCCAATACAGTTATCGTATGAGCGGAGAGGTGGATGTTGCAAACAGAGTAGCCTATTTCTCCATGAAAACCTTAAAGAAAAATGAGAGGAGACCTCCCAGCGATGGATAAAGGATTTGCGGTGTTGGAGATCGACCCGGAATTCAAGACACTCATTCGACCTTTACGGAAAGATGAGTATCTTCAACTCGAAGTAAATCTTACAGTAGACGGCTGCAGAGAGCCGATCATCACATGGAATAACATCATCATTGATGGCCATAACCGCTACGAGATATGTAACCGGCTGCACATCCCCTATGCTGTACGAAAGATGCCATTTGAGAACCGGGAGCAAGCGATTGTCTGGATCTGCAGCAATCAGCTCGGTCGCCGAAATATCACGGAGGAAACCAGACGATATCTCATTGGAAAGCAGTATGAACTTGAGAAAGTAGCGCGTAAGCATCCGCCCAACATCAATGGGTTCAACCAGTATAAGCGGAGAAACAAGGGTGAGCGAGGTGAGACTTTTCGGCGCACAGCCCAGAAGTTCAGCGCTCAATATAATGTATCTACTGGGTCTGTGCAGAAGTATGCGATCTTCAGTAAGGCATTAGACGTTGTTGGACAGGCAGACCCTGAACTTCCTGGCAAAGTGCTTTCTGGCACTTTCAAAATTTCTCACGAGAACCTTGTGGCCCTTTCGAAAATGCCGCCGGAAGAGATCAGGCGAATCGGGACAAGACCCGAAGACCTACAGCACCCGTTCACCAGTTACAGTGACACACGAAAAGAATTTGCTGATACAGATGAGGAGCCAGTCGAATCTATGCAGGAAACTTTACCTCTTATCAAAATTCCCCCTATGCACGACCCGGACGCCGAAATTGCCGGTTTGACTCTGACCGTTCCGTCATGGGTCAGTTCCATCGAGCGAGCCAGAAACAATGCGGATATGAACGCTGCTTCAACGAGTGCAAAAAGCAAACTTGAGGAGGCACTGTTGTCACTACAGAAGAAGGTGTCCGAGATGCTCTCAGAAATCAGGGAGGTAGACTAATGCAAGACTTCAGCAGATTTGTTCCGAATGTCCACTTCGAGCAGATCCCGATCAAAAATCTCGTATCTAATCAGGAATACCAGCGGCCATTGTCTCAGGCACAGGTTGAAAAAGCCATCGAGGATTTCGACCTGAACCAAATCAACCCGGTAAAGGTGAGCCGCCGTGATGGTGTCAACTATGTCTTTAATGGTCAGCACACCATAGAGATCGTTGCTACTGTATCCGGTTCGCGGGAGACTCCTGTTTGGTGCATGATTTATGACAGCTTAGATTACAAGAACGAAGCAGACATTTTTGCAAATCAGATGAAGCATGTGCGCCCGTTGAAGCCTTATGAGATATTCATGGCCAATATCGAAGCAGGAAATGAGCAACAGCTTGTCATTAAGCGGCTCGTTGAATCCTATTCCCTTTCTATCGGGCCGACCAAAGCATATGGCGTGATCTGTGCGGTTGCCACGCTGGAGCGGATCTACACCAAATATGGTTACCATGTGCTTGACCGAACTTTGCGGCTCTGCGTTGGTACATGGGAGGGGGATATCGACTCTCTGGGGGCAAATGTATTAGCTGGTGTTGCGAGAATGGTCGTAGCATTTGGTGACCAGCTTCGTGACGAAACTTTTAAGGAGAGGGTTGGCTTCATGTCTGTTCGGCAGTTGTCTCGTATCGCTAAAGAGCGTGGAGCAGGGTCTCTTTGCTACGCCGAAGCAATGCTCGTCGCCTATAACCGAAAATGCAAATACACCTTACGAATGACGAAGCTGCATTCTGGGAAGGTTGCTGCGGAAGATGACTTTGTAGAGGAAAACGAAGAACCCCTTGCAGACGATCCTGTCCTTGAGGAATAGCACACGCGGAATGCTCTTTGGCTTGTGACTGGCAAAAAAAGATCCCCCTTGCTCGAAGGGAGATCTGATGGTGAATCAAGCTGTGTTATTCAAGAGCCAGCGAGAAGGCCGGCCGCATATATTCCTGTGCGCTCCGGCTTAATCCGCATTCTGCTGCCAGACGATTCCAGTTATCTCGGACGGTTTTCAGGACATCCGCCGCCATAGCAGTTGCGTCCTTGGTGCTGATCTCACAATACGGCGCGATCTCCAGCGCAAGGTCGAGGGAGATCGTCGCATCGTCTTCGTTTACGCAGAGGGACAGCTCGTCACCCTCCGGGACGGGGTTTACATCGTACAGGGGAGAGAGGTGCCAACCATCTGCCTTGAGGATAAAGCCGTGGTTTCTCATGTGGTCATCCGTATTGGAAACAGCCATATTGAACACGATCCGCTTCCATAGCTCTGTCAAATCTTTCTTGGGAGTAGCGCCGTTAGCCTTGATAAAGGATACCAGTTCAAGATAACTGGAGCCGTCCGCTGCCGATGCCCCATCGGTCTTGCCGAGCATTGTCATGGCGGATGCGAAATGAATCCGCGCAGCACCATTCCGGTCAAACCTTCGTACAAGGAAGGTGCTTCCGTATTTGGAGAAGTCGATCAGCATGGACTCGGGAACATCCAAGCCGCAAAGTCTTGCAAGGTCATGGGTAACCTTTTCCCATGCGCCCACGTTAACATCATCGTGCTTGGACGGAAACTTGGCGATCCACAGATTTCCGCTTGTGTCCAGAACGGTGGCCTTCGGACGAGCGCCACCCAGCGAGGAACCGGGCTTGATGAGCTGATTGATCCATTTCTGTTCGAGACCGGACTCATCGTTTTCAAATTGACGGGAAGCCTCCTCCAGCGTTCGCAGGCCGGTCCAGGGAGGTGTTGGGGTTTCCGAATCATCCGAGAGAAACGGCCCGTCTTTGTCCAGCTTGAAGCGGATCGCGCCCATCCGCGTCTCGTCGTAGACGCCCATCAGGAAGTCGCTGTCTAAGAGCTTTCGAGGCTTTCGGCCTTCCTGTTCAGCCAGTATTCTTTCTCTGCGCGTCATCAGCAGGCGGCCCCAGCGGTCGGGGGAAGAGTCAGCGAAAAGACCGAACACATTTTTTGCGCCGGTGGGATACTGACGTCCGGCGTACAGTTGAAGATCCGGGTCGAGATACATGTAGTTTGCGCTGCTTTTTAACCAGTCAGCGTCATACTCAAAGGAGTAGCTCTCACGGCCGCGGACATTCTCAACGAAGAGCGTCCCCAGGAAGTTTGGCGTTGTAGATCTGAAGCTCTCATAGACATAAATTACTTTTTGGTTTGACGCCACGGTCAATCACCTCCGTTTCGTGGTGCTCTCTTGCGCGTGGTAAGTTCAAGGTCTTGGAGTTTACGCCCCAGCTCGTCATCCTTTGCAACGAGCAGAAGGTCTTTATCCATATTGTTCAGTGCATGCAGAACTGCGGCATAGATCCCAATCGCGACAGAGGGGTTTCCCTTTTCAACATTCCACACTGTGGCTCGGCTCACACCAGCTCTTTCCGCGACCAATTCGGCAGACAGATGCCGCCGTAATCTGGCAAGTTTGATCTGTTCTCCCAGCTGTTCTAAAATCGCCTGCGTCTGCGGCAGCACCGCAACACTCTTTCGTCCCATTCTGCACACCACCTCTACATCATCTTTGTGCTTGTTATTATAGACGATACATCTATAATTGTCAATAAATAAAGACATTAAAAGGCGGCGTGTCTGCGATTATCCCATACTTCATTGTGTGCTGACTACCTTACCGATATGCATCCGGCCTTATGCCTGATTGGGGGGGAATTCTATGGAAGTAATCATTCATTTGCCGCGCTCAAAGGAAGGTCAGGAGGAACTTGCCAAGCGCGTTGCAACTGTCCATGCACAGTTGATTTATAATTACATCTCAAGGTTGGAGTGTTCAACAGAGCAAAAAGTCGCCCTTCTCGATGCGATTCAAGAGAACATCCACGATGAAATAAAGAAAGAGGGATGATCCCTCAATCTCCTACACTTAGACGGATTCTTCGACAAGGTATCCGCCACCGAAGATGATTTCCAGCTTGCCGCCAGGATAAACCTTAATGCATTCTACCATCTGACGGACGATGGAGTCTTCGTACTCCATGCATTTGCTTTCTCTTTCTGAGATGATGGCTTGGATCTGCTCGAGGCGGCTCTGTTCGCCGTTATCCTTGGCAGTACTTTCTTGAATGGCTGCTATACGCTGCTTGAGAAGTTCTGTTTCTTGTGACAGTGTCATGAACTCGCTTTCATGTGCCTCGATGCCATCGCCGGAGCTGACACTCTCATTGACAAGCGCCAGCATCTTATTGTTTAGGGCTTCGACCTTTCTCTCCAACATATCTACTTCTTCTGGATCTCCATTAAGGCCGAGGGCTTCGCTGATGGTCGCTCTCATGAGTGCCTTATAGGTGGCGTTATCTTGCTCGTTAAACTTGTTGACCGCTCGAACGATGGCCTCCTGTAGCTTGTCCTCCATAATGGTGGGGGAATCGCTGCAGTATTTCTTGCCGTAGTCCAGGCGGCTGATGCAGCGCCACACGATGCGCTTAACGCCGTTTCTTGACCATGTCACGCGGCGATAGCGGGTACCGCAGTTGCCGCAGATGAGGACGTCGGTCAGGGCGTAGCGGGAATACTTGCCGGTGGATGTGATGGAACTCTTTGCGGAGCCTGGCGTTTTCGTTTTTCGCCTTGCCAGTTCTTCCTGAACTTTGTTGAAGGTCACTCTGTCGATGATGGCTGGATGGTTATTCTGAACATAGTACATTGGAGCTTCACCGGTGTTCTTTTTCCGCTTCTTTTCGATGCAGTCAATTGTGACGGATTTTTGCAGGATTGCATCTCCGCAATATCGCTCGTTGGAGAGCATATTCATGATCATGCCCTTGCTAAAGCTGATGGTTTTGCCAGGAATATCATAGTTCTCGGCCTGCATCATCTTGGAAATCTTGTCCACAGTCTCTCCGGCCAGGTAGAGATTGAAGATGCGTTCTACGATAGCCGCTTCGCTCGGTACGATCTCCGGCTCACCGTCAGCGCCCTTTCTATAGCCGAGGAACCGCTTGTACATAAACACTGGAGTTCCGTCCTCGAACTTCTTGCGGACGCTCCATGTGATATTCTTGCTGATGCTCTCGGATTCGGACTGTGCGAAGCCAGCATAGATGACCAGATACAGTTCACTATCTGTCTTGAGTGTATCGATCTGCTGCTCCTCAAAGTAGACGCCGATGCCTTTGGACTTGAGCATTCGGACATAGTCAAGGCAGTCCACCGTATTTCTGGCAAATCGGGATACGGACTTAGTAATGATGTAATCGATCTTTCCGGCCAGACAATCGTTGATCATTTTGTTGAACTCAGGCCGCTTGTCGGCTCTTGTGCCGGACTTGCCCTCATCAGCGAACAGGCCTGCGAAGCACCAGTCTTTACGACTGGCGATCATCTCGGTGTACACCTTCTTTTGGTTGGCATAGGAGACGAGCTGCTCTTCGCTATCTGTCGAGACTCGGCAGTATGCCGCCACTCTTTTCTGTCTGTATTTTTCTTTGTCTACCGTCATGGAGCGTTTCGGCTCTATGACAGTGACAATTTTCTTAGGGACTTTCGTTACTTCCATCGTCCAGCGTGACCTCCGTTTCTGTCTTAGTATGAAGCACCACTCTGCCTTGTTCGCCGAGCGTGATGTATGAGGCGAGGGCGGTAAAGTAATCTCGATTGAATTCATCCTGCGTGACCATCGTATGTGCCAGTTTCCTTGCGAGCGATACTGTGAGGTTCAACTTGGCATTGCTTTGCTCGTACATCAGCGCTGCCATCTCGATGGTCTTTTCAATGATGTACTCCTCGTTTGGAGCGTCACGCTCCAGCTCCAGGGCGATATCGTTTCCTACCTTGGTGACCTTCGCGTCTGGTTCATACCGTTTCCTGGGCTTCGGCTGGAGCAGATGGTCATTGAGAATGACCCGATTGATGAGGACGGTAATGGTTTCGATGAGTTGGGTATCGCTGATGCGAACTCTGATGCCGCAGTCATCGTTAGTGCAGTTCCAGCTCTCTCGAATGCGATGCTTCATACTGACACGACGCTTCATTGGCTGACCGCAGTTGTCGCACCGAACGAAGTCACGGAGCAGGTCGATGGCATCGTTTTCCTTTTCGCAGGTATTGCGCTGCCGCGCCGTTTTCAGGCTGACTGCCGCTTCATACATATCTTCATCTATGATGGGGTCGTATTCTTCAGTCCCAATATATTTGGCGTTGTCGATGATTCTTGCGATACGGGCTTTATCCCATGTGGTGGTTCTTTGTGTATATGGGATCTGGCGACCGGTCAGTTCTTCCGCAATTGCTTTGAGAGAAGCGCCCTCCAGATATGCCTTAAAGATCTCTCGGATGATCTCTGCTTCCTCAGTTGAGATGACCGTTCTGCCATTTCGCATCGTGTATCCGTATGGGATGTACCGTATCTTTTTCATGAGTGCCTCCTATATGCGTTCTCTGAATCGAAGCCCGCCAAGGAGTTCCACGGACATTTCGTCCTCTTTATTGATTTGGATGGACTTCACAATTTCCAGAAAGAGCTTCTCATCGAATGCTTCGAGGGGTTCTTCCAGTTCGAAGATGAGCATTTTTAGTTTCTTGACTTCCTCAAGCATGATGGCGGCTTTTGAATTGAACTTCTCCTGTCTGACGTCCTTAAGTTTTGCCAGCTCTGCGCCGATCTCGTTGGCTTGCGCCTGATAGACTTCAGGGGCGAGGTATCCTTTGGACCGGAGTTGTTCAAGCATGAGCAGTTTCGCATTCAACTCAGCGATGCTCTTGCTTAAATCACGCGCAGCCAGATTGTTTCGCTTCATAGCTGCCAGTGTCATCTCCAGCCGGCTGATGACCTGTCCGAGAATGTTATCTTCAGAGAACCGCAGTTTGTTCACCATGGAGATGAAGCCGTCGTAGATTCTTTCTTCGCTGTAGTAGTTGGAATCGCAGGCCATGCTGTCATCTTTGTGAAGAGAGCATACCCACTTCACAGTCCCCGACACGATTCTTCGCCTATAGAAAGAGCCACACTCAGAACACTGAATGCGGCTCGTAAGCGGATAGATATTTTGTGTTGTTGCTTTGGCGAAGACATCCTTGCGCTTTTCAATAAGGGTCTGAGCGGCATCGAATACATCCTTTTCGACGATGCCGGGGTGGGTACCCTTTGCGTAGAAGCGATCTTCCTGTCCACGATTGGGGTGTTGGTTGAAGGGAACGGCGGTTTCTCGGTAGGTCTTTTGATAAAAGCTGTCGCCGATGTACCTTTCGTTCTTCAGAATATATGCCACGCGACTTGGTCGCCAGATTTCCTTTCCGGCCTTGGTAGGGATGTTGAGTTTGTTCAGCTCTCTTGCAATCTCACTTGTGGAGAAGCCCTGCAAGTACAGAGCGAAGATATTCCGCACAATGCCTGCTTCCGGCTCGTACACGGTCAACATCTTGTCGACTAACCGGTATCCGTAAGGGGCGTTGCTGTCCACATATTCGCCAAGTTCCATGCGTTTGACGATTGAGAGACGCTGGTTCATAGAGATGGACTGCGATTCCTCCTGCGCCAGAGCAGAGAAGGTATTAAGAAGCATCTCGTCACCCATAGAGAGCGTTGAGATGCCTTCCTTTTCAAACTGTACGCCCACACCCAGCAACTTGAGCTTTCGTACATAGGCCAGAGCGTCTTTTGTGTTTCGTGCGAAGCGAGAGATGGACTTCGTTATGATGAGGTCAATGTGCTTGAGCTCACACATGCGGATCATCCGCTGAAATTCATCACGGGTTTCACTTTTCATTCCGGTAAGCCCTTCATCGGCGAAGATGTCCACCAGTTCCCAATCGTCGCGTGCTCCGATATATTTTTTGTATGCTCGGATCTGTGCGGCATAGGAGTTGAGCTGATCGGCAGAGTTGGAAGACACTCGGCAGTAAGCTGCAACCTGCATCTTCTTCGTGCTCTGCCTTGTGATAGGGGTGATGAGCCGTACTTCAGGCATTTCGGTGTCCTCCTCTCTCGTTTTTTGGTTGGTATCATATTATGATACCAACCACTTTTGGCAAACCACATTATACTGATAACTATTCAGAATAGCTACCAAAACAATTGGAACAGCGCAGAATTGACCTTATGCACAATTTTCAGTGGGCTAATACGATATCTGCGCCGGTAAGCTTCATATAATATTTTTTCGCCCTGGCATATTCCTTTTCTGTGATCAACTCCTGCGCAAGGAGATCCTTCAGCATATCAACAATAAAGAGAAAATTGGCGTTCTTGGTGTTCTTGTTTGACAGCACGGTGCTACCTCCTCGTAGTTGATTTCGTATTTATAGAAATAAGCAGAGACAGCAGTTACAGTATAGTCTGCTGCCTTTGACGGTTTCGCTGCTCCATGTAGTACACATTGCAAAGAGCAACTTTTCAATATAATTATGCCGAAATTATTGGCACTTTTCAAAATTGCAGATGATAGGAATCTAAGGACAAGTTTTGTCCTCACATTTCTATCATCAAAAAGGCGGGAGCCGTCCATTGGTTGGAAGAATATTGCTTTTCCCTGGTATGGTTCGGCTCCCGCCGTATTTGTTTTCTTGCTTCTTAATGATCCTATTCGACACTACTTCCCAGATCGTGGGCGGCTAAACTGACCAGTGGCTGGCACCACCCTCCGGGAATCTCACCCCTCCGAGGATCTCTCCGAGCTGCCCCCATTGCTTGAGTCTGTGGCTGGACAGTGAGTACAGGTCAACGGTATCATTGCGAGACAGCTTGCCAAAGCTGCTTTGGGCTGGGTGGGTATCGCTCGGCCACCTTAGTAGGCCGTCTTTTATGCGGTGTTATCCGCACAGGTGGGTCTTGGCGCACCCGCCGCATCGCTGCTCCCCTTCGTCGGGGGCCCGCTGACTGACGTTATCAGTCGCCGGATATTCAGTTTTCAACGTTCACAAGAAGAGATTTTTCTTCTCGCATGTATACGGGAGAAAACAGGCATCTTAACAACCCTCCTCGTCCAAATTATTTTTGATTTTTTTCAAAATGCGCTTCTTCCGCTCATGGACGGCCTGCTGAGACATTCCCAGCTTCTGTGCGCATTCCCTTTCGGTGCGGTTTTTGAAGTAAAGTTCATAGACCAGCTCGTAGTCTTTCGGAGGAAGCAGATCCAGAACATTACGCAAGGACTGGAATACCATCTCCTCAATGGCCTGATTTTCGGGCGTATTGTCATAATCTATAAACTCGTGGAACCGCTCGTATCCCTCATTTTCTCCGCCAATCAGCGCGCTCATCTGTGTCTCATGCTTAAAAAAGCGTTCCGTGCTATCTTCGATATTCCATTTCGTTCGCCTGTAAGTCTGAAAAACTTCCTTGGTCACTTGGATAAGTTCATATTGGCCGGTCATGGTATTGTAAACATTGAGGACATATACTTTTTCGGACATGATTTTGATCTCCTTTTGATTTTTTGAAATTGGTGGGGTTTTCAAAAAATCGGAGATCAGGGATATCGAGCGATGTAAGGTTCCCAGAGAGTGGTCAGCATTGTTACCTCCATTAGGGGGCAACAGCACAAAAAAGCCGGGCATTAAGAAGGCAGGTACACTTTGCAGTAACCTTTTCCTCTCAATGCCCGGCAATTTGGTGTCTCATAGACTTCCTAATCTAAGGACCCGTGGCTCGGTGCAATCAGCTTTCTTATTCTGTTGTCTTTCTTATGTGTAAGTGTGGCAGGGTTCCCGGTAATAGGTAGCTCTCCTGTGGCTTGGGGTGCGATAACTCAGGTCGATCTCAACAACCTTTCGGCAGTTGGGACACTTCAGTTCAATGATGCCCGAAGTAGGCGTCACTTTATCAAATATACGCCAGTCGCATTTGGGACAGCGCTTTACGACTTTGATCTCATATTGGTTAGTTTTCATAGCATACGGTCCTCCTCATCCATCTCGACTCGAACCAACCTATAGGGGTCAGAAAGATCATTCCTTTTCAGAAGTCCGAGCTGGATCATCCGAATGGACAATGCTGTTTTGGAAGCCCCCATAAATGATGCCATTGCCTCAAACTTCTTATAGTCAGCAGAGGCAAATACTCGGTTAAGTAAGCGCATCTGAGTTCCAAGCCCGAATCGCTCCATGCTCCGAATCACACATTCTGGCGGAAGCAAGATCATGGCAGCCAATGTTTCGACTTGCCATTCCTCCCAATCGGTATTTCCTCTGCTGCTTCGGTAATAGCAGTGGACAGAGCGTGCTTTTGCCTGGGCTCCATAGTCATGCGGAAACAGCATTTTCAAAATGTGGTGACAGCTCTCATGGGAAACGGTATAGTTTCTGCGGCCTATGTTTGCGCCTTCTTTCATGAGTTCGCTTTCAATCAAAATGGTTTTTCCATCGAGCATATAATATTGCTCTTCTTCGCAGCTCGGATCTTCGGGAAATATCTCAACGCCTACCTCACAAGAAGATGTCAAGCCGATTTTCTCGCCGTTCAGGGATAACCGGGCATAATCGACACGAAGGCCCAGGAGTTCTTGGCAGAGATAATCGATATCTACTCGTTCCGGGGCTTGACCGGATATAGCCGGAAGTTTTTTATAGGCTGCGATGACTCTTCCGCTGATTGTCTCAAGGTCATTGCGTGATAGATATTTCAATGGCTTATCTCCTATATATGGAGGTTTTTGGCTTCGACAAACCACTGATCTTCGTCCTCGAAGAGATAGGTCTGTCTTCCTCCAATCATAATTGTATAACGGATGCCTGTTCCACCGACTTTTGTTGCTGCTGCTCTCTGCCTGCTGCAGACACGGTCGATAGAGTATTCCTTCCCATCTTCAAAGGTCAGAGAGACAGGAGTTTTGGTGCGGTCTGGTGCTACGATGACCAACACCTTCACCACGGCTTTGTGGAATTGCATTTTCATCTTGTTCAGCCTCTTCCCTTCAGTTGGCAGTAGTTACTGATACATAAGTCCAGGCATGGTCACCAACTGCCTACCGTCATCAGGGATCTTCAAGTCACCCATAAGCACAGCGTAGGAAATGGCTCGTTTGCCGAACCTTTTTCGAATGTCCTCAACAGCGTCCTCCAGACGGATGCGACGATCCCGCTTCTGATGATCCACGAACATGGAGAGCTGCTCTGCTTCTTTCTGTGATACCAAATCAATACCACGGATAGTGACGGCTCGAATTGGCTTGTCCCACCGATATCGTTCCATAAACAGATGAAAGCCTGCCCTCGCGATTTCGCTTGGTAGCTGTGTTCTGAATGGGAGCTTACACTGGTGTTGTGAGCCATACAGGTCATTTGCCCGGACGGAGACTTGGACACCACAGGCCATCAACTCGTGGACACGGAGCCGATGCCCAACATCCTGGCTCAATTCCAGCATGATTCGGAAGACTTCTTCCGGCGTTTGCAGGTCAGCAGTAAAGGTGATCCCGTGCCCGATGGACTTGACGGGGCTGACAAAGTCCTTGTGCATGACATGAGAAGTATCCGTTCCATTTGCATACCTCCAGAGCTTAAGACCATTGATTCCCAGCATATGCCGCAGTGTATCCGGAGAAGTCTTTGCCAAATCCCCGATGGTGCGGATTCCGTATTGAGCCAGCTTATTCTCTGTGGCTCTGCCCACATAAAGTAGCTCTGCAGCATCGAGAGGCCAGATTTTCTCTTTGAAGTTGTCCCATTTGATTTCGGTGATCGCATCCGGCTTTCGCATGTCCGACCCAAGTTTGGCAAAAATCTTGTTGAATGACACACCGATGCTGACCGTTAGGCCAAGCTCCTCTTTTGTTGTCTGCCGGATTGCCTCGGCGATCTCCATGCCCGTTCCGCAGACACCAGAACCGGTCACATCAAGCCAGCATTCATCCATACCATATGGCTCAACAAGATCCGTATATCGGTGGTAAATTTGACGGGCCAGCTTTGAATACTTGAGGTACTGGTCGTACTGAGGCGGTACAACGATCAGCCCTGGGCAAAGCTGTCGAGCTTCCCAATTCACCATGCCTGTCTTTACTCCGGCTTTCTTGGCTAAGTCGGACTTGGCTAAGACAATTCCACGCTCTTCCGTCGATCCGCACACCGCAACAGGCTTCCCTTTGAGTTCAGGATCGAGCATCATCTCAACGGATGCGTAGAACGAGTTCATGTCGCTGTGCAGAATAACACGCTCACTATCCATGTGTTTTTCACCTCTTATCTTTTCCGTGTGCTTTCATAATAATTTGATTATTTATCTATGTCAATGTCGCATTTGTAGAGTAATGGTCAATTTCCTATTGACAGCGAGTATTTTCCACTATATACTGAAGCCATAAACAGAAAAGGCGGTCGCTATTATGAGTAAGAGCAAAGCTAAAATTCTTTCTCTCCCGATAACGAATCACGCGAACTATAATGCAGAGGCAGAGCGTCAAGAAAATGTTATCGGAGCTCGCATTGATGAAGCGCGACGCAAAGCTGGACTCAGCCTTGTCGACTTCAGCGCACTTTTGCGGCAGTACGGGGTAACAATGTCCCCCAGCGGCATCAATAAGTGGGCAAAGGGCAGCGCCCTGCCTAACGCCTATCAGATGATGGCCGTCTGCCATGCGCTCGATCTGGATGTGGATGTTTCTTATTTTTGCAGTAGTCATACGCCGGTGCTCAATGATACTGGTTTGGCAAAGGTCAAAGAGTACAGGGATGACCTGATTGCTTCAGGAAGATATAAGCCGCAGCCGAAGGTGGTCAGTATTCTCAAGTACATAGATATGCCTGTGAGCAATCTTGCGGTATCTGCTGGCACTGGTGAGTTCCTTGAGGAAGGGAACTTTGAGATGGTTAGTTTCCCTGAGAAGTCTGTTCCAAAAGGTGCCGATTTTGGCGTGCGGGTTTCTGGCGATAGCATGGAGCCAGTCTATCATGACGGTCAGATCGTTTGGGTCGAGGAGTGCGAGACCTTGGCCGTTGGAGAGGTCGGCATCTTTGTCTATGATGGCGATGGCTACTTGAAGGTGTACAGTGAGCAGGAGCCAAATGAACAACAAAAGGACGCATTCACTGACAGCTATGGTTGCCTGCACATGCAGCCCGTGATGTTGTCCTATAATCAAGCATACGAGCCCAAGGCGATCATGCCAGACTCGAGATTTCAAGTCGTAGGTCGAGTTCTTTGAGTACAGAATATTGGACTACATTCCCTTTAGAATTAATGGCGGGATAGGGCGTAGAAAGGCGGGGATTATATGGATACGATAGCAAGAGTGATGCAGCTGGCTGACGAGCGTAACCTCTCGCTTTTCAAGCTATCTCAGTTATGCGATGTTTCCTATTCAACTTTGAAGAATGCTGAGATGCGTGGAAGTCAGTTAGGGGTTCCCACAATTGAACGGATTTGCGCTGCGCTGGGGGTTACATTGAGCGACTTCTTTTCGGAATCAGAAAAATGATATACAAATAAAAGAGAGAGGCCGGAGCAGTGTTCCTGGCCTCTCTCTTCCTTTTGGGTTATTTACTTTTCTTCTTTTTCTTTATTGCGAAAACAGCAACTCCTACACCGGCGACTCCTTTTGCGCCAATTGCGATGGCAAGAGGTAAAGAAACTCTAACTTCGTACTCAGAGAAAAAGCCGTCCGCAGAAGTGGCAATTACGGTTATCGTGCTACCCTTTCATGTCATTCACGCACACAGATAAGGTCATTTTCTTCTCCCTCTCTCATCAGCGTTAGGTCAGCTTTTTTAGCTCTGCAGCAAGAAGGGACTCGTCCACGACAGCGTCCAACCCCTCCGCACCAGCCGCATGGTTCATACGGTAGATCAGCATGACGGGCTTGCCGCGGATAATACCGTGTTTATCCGCCCAAGTCTTGAAAAACAAGTCATTCAACTCACGATAGGTCATATGTCCCTCCCCGTGCAGTTCACCGATCAATGATTTAGCGATTGATATTACTACCGGCCAGCGATTCATTCTGGCCGAAAAAGATGGCTATGCTCAGCATCCACCCGTACCGTTATTTATTCGCGGATTACAGTCCTACCAACATTATACATGAAAGTTTCATTACCTGCAATCACTCTCCGTGCTTATGAAGAAGTGTAATATACTCTTCTTTTCTGACTTAAATCTCCGATAGAGTGAGCTGTTCTGGTGGGTTCACTATGAACTTGTCCTGGGTTCAACGAGCGAGCGCAGTTCCCCCTTGGTGGGGCGATGACAGTTGCGCTTTAATTAAGCAAAGTGGTTGGTATCATAATATGATACCAACCACTTTCCACTTATCGTGGTGCGCAGAGGAAAAGCGGTTGTTTACCACCCGATATAAATCACCGCTTTTGGGCAGCAAAGAACCGCAAGGCATTGGGCAAACACCGATACTTTGCGGTCTTATTCTATGTGAAGCTTATTCCATCGACTGACCTAATCACGAGCTAGCCTGCGAATATTTCCAATGATGAGCATTAAGTCATCATCATTTAATTTATGGAGCTCCTCGATAGCTGTTTGCAGAAGCGCAGGGTTTTCCTCGGATTCATCGAAGAATTGGCTTGGTGTGATATCAAAATAGTCGCAGATTTGAAGGAACTCCGCCATGGGTGGCAGTGACTTACCGGAGGATATGTTATAAATATAGCTCCGGCTGTGTCCGAGATCATAACTCATTTGATATTCAGAGACGCCCTTTTTCAATCTCAACTGGGTAATTCGGTCACGCACAAATTGTGTATCCATATATACTCACCACCTATCCTAAGCATATTGTAGGTGATGGGCGGTAGAAAATGACCCACGATTTTACGCCGTCCGGCTTGAAATAATACAGAATATTATGCTATAATGCAAAGAAATATGTTTGCAAGACTAGTAGTCATACAACACATCAAGCATTAGTTGTTTTAAGCGTGCGGAATTGAATTTTCAGCAAAACAAAAACGAGTGCCACAGGCACTCGCACGGGTAACTTTCTTTTTCGTGAAGTAAGCTCCTTGACGACGCTCGTCCTTGGCAACAGATACAGATATAATTATACAAATTCCGGACGTTTTCGTCAAGGTGACGAATGCGAAAAGTCAAAGAAAACGGGAAAATCTGTATCGGTGTTCCAATCGAGGCTTGTATCACACTTGAAACTACTGTGTTTCACAGCCTTGCGCCGTCAATTTCACCGTCGATGATCGGCACGAAAGGAGCTGTCACAAATGTCAAAAAGAGGCGAGAATATCTACAAAAGAAAAGACGGGCGTTGGGAAGGACGATATATTAAATGCCGTACACTGCAAGGAAAGATACAGTACGGCTATGTCTACGGGAAAAGTTATTCTGAAGCGAAAGCAAAACTGAAAGAAAACGCATCTACGCCAATTCGGGCATCTACCAATCAAATGGCTCAATTTACTTTGTATGGCGAGATTTTAAAAGTGTGGCTGCTTTCTGCCAAAAATCGTGTGAAGGAGTCTACCATCTCAAGATACAACCATATAGTACAGCGCCACATACAACCGTTTCTAGGAAACTACCAAATCAGCGAAATAGGTGCTGCGCTCCTTGAAGAGTATATTGATTATCTTCTCCAGCACGGAAGACTGGACGGAAGTGGAGGACTTTCACCAAAGAGTGTAGCAGATATTATAGTTGTCATTAAAAGTTCAATGCGTTATGCGCAAGAAAATGGCTATCGCATAAATTGTTCAACTACCGGCCTATCTGTAAAAAGAAACAAAAAGGATATGCGCGTATTATCGAAAAAAGAACAGCAACAGCTGGAATGCGTTTTAATGCAAGACACGGATCTCACGAAGTTTATGGTTCTTCTTTGTCTCTATACCGGTATTCGAATCGGTGAAGCGTGCGCACTCCGGTGGGAACACCTTCAACTGGACAGCGGTATTCTGAAAGTCAGAGAAACCATGCAGCGTATTCAAGCCCCGCAAAACATAGCAGCGAAAACGAGGGTGATCATTACAGAACCTAAAAGCGCGTGCTCAAAACGCGATATCCCGTTGCCGAAGTTTCTCATACAATATGCGGCACAATTTCAGACAGAAAGAAAAGCGTTTGTTCTAACCGGAGAGACAGATCAATTTATTGAGCCGCGTACGCTCCAAAACCGTTTCAGGAATTATGTGAAAGCGTCTGGAATCGAACATGCAAATTATCATGCACTTCGACATACCTTTGCAACAAGATGTGTCGAACTTGGGTTTGAGATTAAGAGCCTAAGTGAAATTCTGGGGCACTCCAATGTGAATATTACGTTGAATAAATACGTACACTCATCTATTGAGTTAAAGAAACAGAATATGGAGAAGTTGAACCCGGCCATGATAGAATAGCCGTCAATTTTTCCGTCATATCAAGCTGTGAAGCCATGAGAAATCAAGGACTTCACAGTTTTTTTCGTCAAGGAGCTTACTTTACGAAGATATTCAAGGCGCAAATACACTGCTGTATTGTGGCTGGTTTAGTTGGATGCGTCCAGCCTATAGTACTTATTGGTTTCGCAAACATGCCCGCTCTACTTGACAGGCCATTGTCTGCAAGTACTTAGTGGACGAGTACATAACTCATTCTCGTAATCGAAGCAGAGCTGAATGACTTCGGTTGCCGAAGGCGTGAACACGGACATTATAGTACATACCGATGCAGGAACCAACCTAATTGATAGGGGGCATGATTAGATATAACGACAGAGATTTTTTTGTGGAGAGCAATCCTAAGCATTTGAAGCATGAAGTTCCCCCTCATTTTCCATTAAAGGGAGTTGAATGAAGATGAAGCGCATACTATGCATGGTCATTTCCTGTATCCTTCTATTGATTTGCACTGTTCCAGTTGGCGCAAGTGCCACAGCGTACGTCCCAACAAGGGTAATTAATGTCGTCTATGACGATTCCGGCAGCATGTATATTAATGTTGATACATGGTGCAGGGCAAAGTACTCCATGGAAGTTTTTTCCGCAATGCTTGGTGATACCGACAAAATGAATGTCTATTATATGAGCGACTATTGCACGGGATCGTCTACTCCACCAAGAATATCTCTCGACGGCATCGATGGATCAGATGTAAACGTAGCCAAAATACATAACCAAAAAACAATTGCAAACAACACGCCTTTTAACGCTGTAAAAAAAGCGTATGCTGACTTAAACGCCACGAATGCGGACGAAAAATGGCTTGTGATTTTGACCGACGGCGAGTTTGAAGATGGACGAATGAGTTCATCCGAAATCGATAGATATCTAGCTAGCAAGTCGCAAGATATTAAAGTAATGTTTCTTGGCATGGGACAAAATGCTGCGGGTATAACGGAAGATGTTGCTAACAACATTTTTTATGTTGAAGCGACAACAAATGCTCAAATACTTAGCCGTATTACGGAAATTTGCACGCGCGTGTTCAATTCAAACAAGCTAGAGCTGAATGTGAGCGCAAAAACATGCTCGTTTGACGTTCCAATGGCTGAACTGACGGTTTTTGCGCAAGGCGCAAACGTTGAAATTGCGGGAATCAAACGAAGTGATGGAAGTTTGGTGCAAAGCTCAAAAACACCAGTAGAAGTAAAATACAGCGAATGTGATGCTACGAATTACAGCAACCAGCCTGTTACGGATTTGCTTGGCAAAATTGCGACATTCAAAGGCGATTTCCCGGCCGGTGATTATGCAGTTGAGGTTTCCGGCGCTGAAACTGTCGAGATATACTACAAGCCCAATATAGCAGTGGCTGCATATCTCACCGATAGTACTGGCCAGAGTGTCACAAATCTATCAAATCTGGCCGCTGGAGAATATACGATTTCGTTTGGTTTTGTTAAGGCTGGCACATCAGATTCTGTTGCAGCGTCAACGCTATTAGGCGATGTTTCCTATGAGGCGGTCGTGACAAACAATGGGGTGACACACGAGAAGGTCTATTCTAATGGTGATAAAATCCAAATCGAAGAAGGGCCGTTGGCGATTGATGTCACAGCGCATTACCTTGACTACAATACCGTCACGACAAGCTTATCCTTTGATATTTACAAAGATAAAGAAATCACATTTTCAATTGAAAACAATCCTTCTTATGTTGTTTCCTCGGATGGATTTGCAAGTCTAGAGAATATCCGAATCAAAGCAAAAATAGATGGGAGTGAGTTTAGTCAAGAACAGTGGGATGCACTTTCCGTGCCTCAGATTCAGCTCATAGACGATAAGATGGATTTCAAAATTGAATTGTCTGATATAGAAAAAAGTAACGAGATTGGAATATTCGAACTAAGGCCCTCTTTCCCTAATGGCAAGCCGTCGACTGGTACATATTGCGACGTGAATTATCGCATCGTGTATCAGCAACAGTTTGGCAGTGAAACTTGGCAGGGTGAAACCGAAAGCATATTGAAGCTTACCGATGAACGGTCATGGTGGGAAAGAAACTGGGATCTTGCTGTTAAACTAGCCATTTCTCTTGCTGTGATTTTTGTGTTGCTGGGATATTTGCCGTTTATTAAGCACTATCTCCCCAAGAGCCTCAAGAAAAAGCCGTATATCAAATGTATTCCAAGTGAGCCAGGAGAAAAAAGGAAAGATAGGAACGGCGTAATTGAAAAGAATTTGCTTTCAACCATTATTCCTTATATCCCACAAACGGGCTCAATTAAATATGTGCCCAAAGGCGTTACAGGTTGTCCGCCTCTGTCAGTAAAGGCGATAAAGCACCGCAGAATGAGTATTACAAACGTAAAAGCTTTTGCAGGGAAAGACTACATAACATTTGACGGAGAAGCAATAAAGAAAGAAGTTAAAAAATTTGAGACAGGTGCAGGCGTGAGCATTCGAGTAAAGCGTGGCGAATGGACATATGTTTGTAGTCCAAACCAATCTAACTAATAAAAGCAGGAGGAAGAGATATGAACGCACCAACACTGTTAATTGGCCTCGGTGGAACTGGCTGCAAGATTATTGAGAGAGTATCAAAAATGGTTACAGGCGAGCAGCGCAACAATATTGCTTTTGCTGTTTTTGATACGGATATCAATGACCTGCGCGGCATTCAGGAACGCAACCCCTTCATCAAAACCATTCAGACATCTACAAAACAAACTGTGGGTGAGTATTTGAACAAAGATACGCATGCAAGGGATACTTGGTTTCCGGTAAATGCAATTTTGAACGGCAAGACTCTGACCGAGGGCGCTGGTCAGGTGCGTTCCATTTCGCGACTTGCGCTGGAAACGGTGATCCGCGCTGGAAAGATGGAGCCCTTGCACGAAGCAATCCAGAGCCTTTACAAGGTCGAGGAAGACAAAGCCGACCAGGCACTGCGTGTCGTAATTGTCAGTTCTCTTGCAGGTGGCACAGGCTCTGGCCTTATTTTGCCTGTTGCTCTTTATACGCGAAACTATCTGCAAACACACTTTCGTCAAAGCGCAAACATCACCCGAGGGTTTTTTATTCTGCCAGAGGTGTTCTATGAAGTAATTACCGGTCAAACGGAACGCAACAACCTGAAGGCAAACGCCTATGCGACGTTGCGGGAATTAGATGCGTTTCTCATGAAAGGCGATGCAACCTTGCACGAAAGGTATTCGAATTCTGTTCGTATGCAGTTCCCGAGGGCGGCTTCCAACGGTTATGAGGAATACGATGTGCGGCCCTATGATTTTTGCTTCTTGTTTGACGCGCAAAATGCAGAAGGTGGAAAACTCAACTCTTTTGATCAGTATCTGGATCATGCGGCTAACTGCATTTATGCGCAGTCCATTGGCCCCATGAATAAACGGAGCAACTCTTCCGAGGACAATACCATCCGCAAATTAGCCAAGGAAAGGGGTAGAAACCGTTATGCAGGTGCTGGCGCCTCTATGTTGGTTTATCCCTTTGAAGATATCCGAACGCTAATTGCTTTGAAATGGACAAAGCAGTGCGTTTCTAAGCAATGGATGGTCTTTGACGACCTTTACAAGGAACTGTGCAAGGAGAATGATCAGAAGCGGGAACAAGGATTGAGCGCAAAAGAGCAGGCGCTCTCCGCGTTCTATGCAAATCAGGTTGAATCGGCTGCCAAGCATGATGACGCTTTTGCAAAGGCGATTATTAAATCTACCGGCAAATACACAAATGGTGTTACAAGGACCGCAGATAGATGGAAAGAATATGTGCTGGCAGTGCTTTCTAAGATCGAACATGATCTTGAAGATTGCTCTTCTGACCTGAGCTCCAAGTATGACGATGCCCGGGAACAGATCAACAACCTCGGAAACGATTGGGAAGAGTTCGCAAATGCATTTGCTGCTGCCGAGGAATATCGGCTGATGTCGAACGCCTATGTTGAAGAAGTATCCCAGACCATCGCATATTCGATGTTCAGAGGCTCAAAGGTCTCTCAGAGCAACATTGGCCTGAGCTACAAGCTCGAGACATACTTGGTAAGTGCCGACAACAAGTTCCTGCACCCCAACGCGATTCGTTACATGCTCATCAAGATTCTTGATTTGATGAAGAAACAGAAAGAATCCGTTGACAAGGATAGAGATGATAACCGGCAATACTTTGAAACATTTGAGAAGAATACCTTCGACATTGCAGAAACCGAAGATGTTGAAGAGACCGTTGACGATCTCTCCGATCGGAAAACCTCGCTTGTTTCCAGACTTACAAAGCGGCCGACTGGTGAGCAGGAGGAGATGAAACGGAAGTTCAAGGTTTTCTTCGATACAATCGGCGCGTATCAGGTACAATGCGCTCAGTCTTTCGTTCTCGGTCAGGGAATTGACTATATTGAATCACTCATCAGCGCATTTGAGAGTTTCTACAAATCTTTCGACAGCAAGATTGCAGCAATTGATAAGGCTATCAACGACATTTATAAAAAGTACAGTGATAGCAAGGGCACAACTGTAAGATATGTCTGTGCTACAAAGGAATGCTTTGACAAGATTTATGAGAAGAAACCGTATACCGGTAGCTCGATCTCAATCGACTCTGAACTAGCAAAGGATATCTACGCGAAGGTTCATGATTATGCCATGCGCAAGGATAAGCCTAATAATAATCGCTATTTTAACGACCTGTTTGACAAGGGCATCGTGGGGTACTTCGAAAATGTTGTCATGCGAGACTATGGAAGCGAGCTGGATGTTGACGTTATAACCGCCATCGAAAACGAAGCCGATTATGAAGGCCGCTTCGAGGAGGAAGATAATGCGTATGCGCTGATTGACCAGTATGTCCGTAAGGTTATCGAAGACACGAGAAAGCTTTCCTGCCCGTTCATTGAAAGCCCGATGGGTGAGGCGCGGGAGCCGATCGATTCTTGTACATTTAACATTGAAATGGCACCAGAGAAAGGTGACGAATCTCCACGCGCACAACTGATCCGGAAAGAGCTGATGAACTTTGGTGGTTCCCCGGATGAAGATATCCCCAAGAACACAATTATGTTCTATCAGTCTTTCTATGGTCTGCGTGCAAATGATCTGAGTAAATTTGCGCCACCAGAAAAATCCATTACATATAACCGCAGCAGCGGTGAGTACTTCAAGGCGTATTACGAGTTGGTAGCTGGTGTTCATCCAGAAGCACACCGAAGCAAGGAAATAAGTCCGCACATTGATAGATGGTGGCACATCATTACTAAGATGCCAGATCTTGATGAAGACAATCAAAAAAAGCAGGAATACGAAATGTATGCGGCCTTTTTCTGGGCAATGGCAAATCGCTATGTCTATCTTTCTGAGGAAGGATCGGACGTAAGAATCTATAAACTCAGGAATATTCTTCTTGACATGGATGATGATTCCCTGATCGTTTCAAATGGAACCGAGTGCGATAAGCTTTACGAGGTGCTTGATGCCATTGCAATCTATCCGGAGCTGATTCAAAAGATTTTGTCAGAAGTTGAGACTCTTACGATTAACGACGTAAATGAGAACAACGCCCTCGAAGATGGGATGCTGTTTTCTGCTTTACGGACATTCCGCATTGAAGAACCTGGTGTCGGGCCGGAGAATGCCCCCTCTTACAACATCTTTGACCTTCCGATGCTGATGAAGAAGTCTGCGACGACGGATACGTATTATGAGGCCAACGTCATCGAAATGCTTAGAGTTGAGTTGGAAGAAATTAAGAAGTACTTGTCTAATTTCTGCAGCGCAAAAGAACTGCCCGAGGTTGCAGGCAAAGTGATTATGGATCAGTTCGAAAGGCATTTGGAATCTGTTGCTCTTGAGAGTCAGGTGCATCCGACAATCTATCGTGAGTCGCTTTTCGATAAGACATGCGACACGATTACAAATGCGCTTGTTGGTCTCGGCTTGAGAAAAGAGGCACGGCAAATTCAGGAGAAGATTGCTGCTTTTAGACCGTAACATCAAACCGCGTCGTAGTTAAAGGTGGTGTTTCATACGTATTCTGTGATTATTCAAAATCAAAAAACGATGGAGGCGTTCTCGCAATATCAACCACTATTTGCGGAAGCGATTAACAGCGGCAGGATAGGTGTGTGCAAATGGATAGAAGCAGGTACCACTATTGATACGGCTCTCCCGGAAATAGGAAACTTGACGGATGATAAGAAGGAATGGCGCGCAGTTATTGTCAGATATATTGACGATAACTGCATGGCCGCCTTTGAATCAGATGTACGCAACCCATATGATTTCTTGATTAACAGAGATGCGGAAGATTCTGTTGAAGAAAGTCCGATTCCACTTGTCCGACTAACGCAAATGCTCGGAGGTGTCCCGCCTCTTGAAATTAAGTTTAAGGCTGAGATACTTCGTGAAGCACATAAGGCACCCCGGACAATATATGTTCCAATAGAAGATGCACAAAGGGAACGAGCGCATAAAGAACTAACGGCGAAGTACGCATTTGACGGAAAGCTTCCCTCATCGATTCTTGTCATTTCAGTTCGCAGTAAGAGTTACCAAACTGAAAGCCTGGGGCGGTCGTGGCTTGCGCATAAGGAATCTGAAAGTTCGGAATTCTGGAAGAGAAATCACTTCCCAAGCATATGCCGTTTCATGGTGTACGATATTGAAAAACAAGGCCCTATTCAAAAGGAAGCTGATGATTTTGGGTTTTGGTATTCTGTGATGCTGATGGCCATTAACGAATGGGACTCGAGTACTATTCAAGCATACCGACTGTACACGCTTGGTGTTTTCATGAATTCTGATGCTATGTCAGAATCTTTTCAAATGCTCGCAGATAGATTACGCGATGCAAAACGCAGCATAGAACGAAGCATCAAGAATGACATTGAGGGGCAGGCCTGCGAAGAACTGGGATTGCCAGACTTCAAAGTTGAAATTCCGGTTGCCTTGAAAACTCCAAAGGCTGACGAGTGCACAGTAAAAAAGATGTCATTCCATTTACTTTCAGATGGAGCTGCTACAGACACCGCTATTTGGGAAAAGGCGCAAAGGATTGCGGAGAATGAGCTTACAGGCTCAATTAAATCCGCAAGCAGAGCACTTGACCAAACAGCAGATAAGATGCGCTCGAACTGCATATTCTCTGCTGATGAAGTTTTGCCGCTAAGCAAATACCAATCCGAGGATTTAAAATACGAGACAGATGAAATTTATCAGCAAATTGTACATATTCAAGGCACCTTGCCCCAAGAGAATGTTTCGGCCAACACTGAACTTCAAGAAGCCGCTTATAGAGTAAAACGAAATCTTCTAGGAAGAGTTCTCAAGCGCCCGGCAATTTGGACTGTTTTGCTTGCAGCGTTGCTCTTATTAGCAAGTGCAATTCCGGCATTGTCAGATTCTTTGATAAACAGGAATGACTCCATAAGTACGTTATCGTATGTAATATGCGGTAGCGTCATCGCAATAACGGTATCAGCTCTGCTTGTATTGCTGTCTCAGAAAGCGGAATTAAACATCCTAATCGCGCAATATAATCAACGCCTGAAAGATGCCTATAATAGACTGGTTGAAAATGCTGGCGACTATTCCTCGTATATGAGTGCTATTGCTAGCCACTCAAGAGGACGCTCGTATTTGAATTTATCTAATCGGAAGAAATATGCGTCCAGTTCAGCTCATTTCTCAAAATATAAACACATTAAGGCAATCAATGTGTTGCTGGGAAAACTGAAGGCTTGGAGCAAGGCGTACCACCTAAACGTGGATTTCACGACCAAGAGACCGGAAACGCGGGTAGATATCGATACAACGATTGCCCCGCTGGAGAACAAGTTATATTCCTTCGCAACCGGAGACATATACCCTGTTGCTATTAACAACTCGGGCATGTCTATGGATTCGCCATATCCGTTTGCAGGGCAGATTGCAATTATACGAGAGGAGCTGTATGAGGATGAATGAGGCGAAGGTACTTCTTTCAATAGGATTCATCCTGCTGCTCGGGTTGCTCCAAATTGCATTCAATGCAAAAAAGAGCAGACGGGTCCGGCAATTTCCGCTGGTGTTTATATCTGCCATACTCATGGTCATCGGAGTGTTTGTATGGAATGAAAATGTTCAGAAAGCATCGGACTTCTGCGCACTTGCGGATTTCCTGAAAAACGGTGAAATTCTGACCATAAACGCAGCTTTGCTGCTGGGATGCGGCATACTCCGCTTAGTTCTCAGACCTATCATTACGAAGCTTGTCAAAAACAATCGTACCCTTGAGACATTTTCACTCGGTTTCTATGAGTACGATGATGAGTATGATGAATGGTTTCTGAAAAAGCAGTGGATCAATTTCAGAAAGTACTTTTTGACAATATGTGTGACTCTTAACTGTGTATCAGGTTTGTATTTGGGCCTGACATGGCAGCTTGGAAAGGCATCTAGCCTTTGGCTGATGTTTTATCCTTGTGCAGCCATTGCCGTTATGAATGAAATTTACAACTACATTAACGGACAAACAAAGGAAGAGTTTGCCCATAGCGTTTTAGGCGATGAAGCTGATGCTCGGCGTATAAGCAGTTACTATAAGCTCCGAGAAATCTACGAAGAAATACTCCCTGAGCCATTGCTTACCGCACATACCGGGTGTGAGTTCGTTGGCACAGAATCCGCAGCGAGTCTGCTGGAAGAGAAACAGCATTCGCAAGATGATCGGGATTGCATAACCGCTGCGTTTTTCAATACGGACGACCGATATAAGACGGCGGATATAGATTGTGTTCAAGCAACCTTTCAGCTTATGCACCGGCAAAATGTCGTTTTCTTCAACCCGTTTTATAGAGATTTGGGTACATACGTCACATTACCAATGGTAACAGCATTGCTCTCAGGAAAAAAATGTCTGATTCTCTGCGGACGCAAATCATGCACAGAAGACATTAGAAGCTGGCTGAGAGACCTGTTAAAAGACTATAGTCATATGAGTTCCTTGTGGCGCGTCGAGTACCTTTCAAATAAGGAGCCCGAGTGCGAAGTTGGAATCCTTACGTTTGCTCAGATTTACGATAAGTGCGTAATTAACAGTAACCGGTCTTTTTTAAGAGAAACAGATTTTGCGCTACTTATTGAGCCGTCAATTATGTTAAATACCAGCCAGGTTGCGCTCAGTATTCTTTCGGAAGAAATGGGAACGGCCGAAGAAAAGCCAACATACTGCGTTTGTGATCGTTATACGGATGGCTTGGTTGACACGCTTTCGCATCTGCTTCGCACAGAAATTACGGATGTGGTGGCCATGCCGCTGCCTCGTTGCAACTATACGAGTTTATCTTGGAATGCAGATGGAGACTTTAGTAGGCAACGCCTATTTGATAAGCAGACAAAGTATTTAGGAAACGGCATCGAACTGGCTGCGGTTGCTGTGAAAAATCAAATTCCAGAGGTCGCCTGGTATAGTGAGACAAAAGCGCCGATCAAGGATATCAAGTGGATTGCGGGTCAGTACTATTCAACCATATGCCGGTATATGAACCAGCCAAGCCAGCAAAAAAGCCTTTATGAAAAAATAAAGTTTTCATCTACCCTGTGGAGCGCAAAGCCGCAAAAAGAGAGCTTTATTATCGTTGAAGACGAGTTCTGCAACATGTTTAACATGATGCGGGCTTATTTGTCGCGCGGAAAAACGCAGGCATTCGTAAATGTGCTGTCAGAGAACTATCTCCTGCGGGATTATATGCGCTGCAATCGGCAGGTATTTATGTCCGATCCAAATGCGGTTCCTTCGCTGGTACCCGACTACGCAAAGACTGAGCGAAATACCATCTTAAAGCTTTTGCTTACAATGGTTATCCGTCCGGTTTCTGATGACGAAGTCCTGCAGGAGTTGCACCTTGCTGGGATTGAAACAGATGATGCGTTCGGCGCACTTGGAAAACTGTTGCACAAATATACATTTGCTGACAACAGCGTTTTTACGGTTCATAGTATTCGGACAACAGTCGATGAGTTCACGACGATATCCTCCTGCGTTTATACGATTACGGATGAGGCCTTTGACAAGTTTTTCTCGGACTCTTTGAGAAACGCATATTTCATTTTGGAGGATGAAAAAAACGAGGAAAGTTATATCGACGCCAAATTATTTAATCACGTAACGCAGGTAATTCTTCCTGGGCAGTTTGTGACATATGACGGAAAATACTATGCCGCAAAGTATGTATCGCCTCAGAGCGGCGTTGTTCTGCGCCGGGCATCCGATTTGTATGGAGGGCGAAAGTACTATCGTCAAATCCGTCGTTATGTGTTTGACGGTGAACAAGACAACATCATTTGGCAGAGAAAAGTCGGAGATATTGAATTTGCAGAAATTCAGATTGACTTCCATGTGGATACCTCGGGGTATCTTGAGATGGCAGACAGTCATAACCTGCGAACAGCAAAGGTTATTGATTTTTCGGAAGACCCGACGGTCGAGTATTATTCCAGAAAATATCATAACAAGTCCGTGCTCCGGATAAAGCTTCCTGACTCGGATGAGAAAATCAGATTTACAATTTGCCTCCTGCTGTCAGAAATTTTTAAGACCGTTTTCCCTGATGGGTGGCAGTACATCGCGGTTTCAACGCGGCAGCCGGACGACATCGATGGTATGCTGAATTATATGCTGTACAAGCTGGATGGTGCCTTCGAGGACGGCTATATCTACGTAATTGAAGATAGTAGCATCGACTTAGGCTTATTGAGTGCGATAGAAAAGAACTTCACGAAGCTGATGGAAATTGCTGCGGATTTCCTTGACTGGCACTATGAAAAAATGCGGGAACCTGCGTCGAAAGACCCGGTTCCGGTGAAAATTTCTGTTGCCGAGGCGGCAGAGAAGAAAAAGCGCAATCTGATTGTGCGGATGCTCGATAGAATTCGCAAGCTTTTCAATGCAGGAGAACCATCGGAGCGTGTCGAGATACCCAGCGCAGAAAAAGTTGAAGCTGAAACGCAGAAAGAACACACGGGCAGCGTCGCTGAGACTCCTGAGGAAACAGCTCCGATGGCCTCCGGCGAGTATGAACTTGATCAGACGGCCCAGCAGGAAGAAACGGAAGAACCCGAACTTGCACCTGTAGCTGGGAATGCGGCAAGTGAATACTCTCTGGATGAAGAAGGCGAAGCGCAAGCCGCCCCCGATTCCGAGACGATTGATGCAACGCCAGCATCGCCTCCTGCCCATGAAGAAGCACACCTGGAAGATGAATTCCAGCCGACGGAGGAAAATGATCCTGACCTCGTAGCAATCGACGGAACCGATATTTTTGACAACGAGGGCATGCCGGAAGATAACGACTATCTGGAGTCTTCGTTTGTGGCGATGGGGCTTACGCCGATTACAAAATCCAGATATCAGCGGGAGTGCTTCCTCAAATTTGGTTTTGAGGAAATTGATGGGCGTATACAAGTCGATGCAGTCCGAAAATATCTTCGTGTTCGTGGATGGTCAAACAATTCGTTGACTCTAGCACGAAAAAGAGAAGTGCTCGCCAGGACGAAGATGGATCTCACCGCAATAAATCACTGCGATTTTTGTGGTTTACCTCTGAGTGGCGTGAGCTATGAACGGCTTAACGATGGAAGAATTCGCTGTAACGATTGCTCAAGCAGCGCGATTTCGAAGCCGGATGATTTCCGCGAATTGTTTTACAGAACGCTTGGTATGATGGAGGACTTCTTTGAAATAAGATACCGAGTTCCAATTCGTGTAAAAATGGCCGACGCGCGTACCGTTGCGAAGGGGGCGGGAATGATTTTCAAGCCATCTACTGGCGTCGCGCCAAGAGTCTTGGGGTTTGCTCAGCGTAAAAACGGGAAGTATAGTCTTCTTGTTGAAAATGGCAGTCCTCGCTTGGCCACAATAGACACAATGGTTCACGAAATGACCCATATTTGGCAGTATCTCAACTGGGATGATAAACAAATTGCGAGCATTTACGGCATGAATGATGCATCTTGCAGTGGCATAGCAAGAGATATTGTCTACGAAGGCATGGCTATGTGGGCATCTATTCAATATCTTTATCAGATTGGTGAAACATTCTATGCAATGCAGCAGGAGACTTTGGCTGAGACACGCCAGGACGTGTATGGAATCGGATTTAGGCTTTATCAAGAGCAATACCCGTTGGTAAAAGACTCTTCGCTACTGAAGTATTCTCCATTTTCTTCATTCCCAACACTTGAGCCGAGTGCAGTCCAAGCTGCCGTAAAAAGTCGCTGCACGAAGAAAGAATGTAAATGCTAAAAAGAAAGGAAGGAGGTCCTCAAGTGAGTGTACTTATTGACTCTTATAGAAATGTATCAAATCAGCTGCAAGTGTTGAAAGACAAAATAACAACGGAAGAAACCAAAATTGAGCAGTTGTCAGCATCATTTTCAGGGGATTCCTCTGTGAGAATCGCAAAACTTGAAGAACAACTGGTTAAAATCGATGAATATCTGTTGAAAATCAAAGGCTTTCAGGAGCTTGCTAAGAGGAATCTTGATAGCCAAAATGTCCTCACGATTGAGGCACCTCCTGGATACCGAGTAAACCTAAACAGACTGCGCAATTGGGCGATGATGATTGATCCTCAATCCAGTAACGACCCATATGCCCAGAGAGTATTTGTCGTAGCAAAATGCGATGAGTGTTTCCTGAATAAAAAACAAGTGGAGTTCAGCGAGCGAATTGCCCAGTTGAAGGCAGATCAAGTAACTGGGACAAACGCGGAGATTGAAGAACACAAACGGGCAATAGAAACCTACAGAAGCGAGCTTAACCAATATGCTCTAAGTGAAGAAGTCGCAGCTTTTGGTAGGGATGTTGTTGCAGAAAATCAGAAATTCTGGCATAATGCAGCGCCTACGGCGTATGCCGTAAAAAAAGAAATGCCTGCTACAATCGCGCCAGGAGCCTATGCCGCACCGTTTGCGTTTGAACATGAGCAGCGGCGTTGGCTTAAGACTGCCATGGGGGATTTCTATGATGCAGATGGTGGGCGCGTGCTGCTTCCTGTTGAGATCAGCAATACACAAGAGTATGTAATGACTATTACCTGTACACCATCCAAGCGTAAAAAGCTGGATAGAGCTCTGCAAAATCTTGTGCTGACCACGATAAACGAAAACCCTGTTGGGACGCATAAAGTGTATGTTTTGGATGCCGTTCGCTTTAACTCTGCATCAATGGGAAGCTTACGAGCCTTGGAAAGCTCCTGCGTTATGGAGCAAATCCCTCGTAATCCGGATCAACTGACAGCAACGTTGGAACAGATTGTTTCCGGATTCGCAGACACCGATGAGATTCTGGAGCTTCACGATTCTGTATCTGAGTACAACGCCAGTGTTGATTCCGCGAAACAGATACCGCTGTCAACGATCATCGTTTTTGGTTGGCCGAATTCTTTCGCAGGAAGAGACCGTGAGCTCCTGCAAAGGATTATGACCAACTACGAACGGTATGGGATTTCGCTTGTGGTCGTCACATATCAGAACAGCGTTAAGAAATCTGGCTCAGAAAAAGAGAACATGCCAGAGTACGCAATGCAGAACGCGATTCAGATTGTAATGACGCAGAGCGAAAACACAATTACCCTTGCCGGCGGAGCCCCGCAACACTTTACATGGTATTCATTCAATGGTGAGTTGTCATCAGAGTATGTTGACACTCTGCTTAAGAACCAAACTGTCAAGGAAACTGTAGGAAATGAATATATCAAACGGTATTCATTGACTGAGCGACCGGCATATGTAAGGGAATATAAAAAGATAGAACTACCCTTCGGCATCGACGGGAAAGATCAGGCACATTCCTTGTCGTTTGAGAATGAGAACTTTGCAACATATCTGGTAGGTGCCTCTCGCTCTGGTAAATCGACGCTGCTACATACATTGATTGCCGGACTGATTCGCAACTACCATCCGGATAATGTTGAATTGTGGCTTGCGGATTTTAAGCAGCTGGAGTTCAAACGGTATATCAAGCACTTGCCCCCACATGTTAAGTACGTTCTGCTTGACGAGTCCACAGAACTGGTATTCGACCTGATCGACAAGTTGACTGCTGAAATGATGGAGCGGCAAAAGCTCTTTGCGCGGCTCGGAAAGCAGCGCATCGATCAAGTTGATACGACTAAGCTGGATCAGCCGTTGCCAGTTATTTTTGTCATTCTGGATGAGTTTTCCATTATGTCTCAGTCAATTGCGGAGTCTCCCATCTATAAGCTGCGGCTTCAGAATATTCTGGCAAAAGGCGCGGCGCTGGGCATCAAGTTCCTGTTCTCCAGCCAGACATTTACGACCGGCGTGGCTGGATTGACGGCAACTGCCAGAGCGCAGATCCAGCAGCGCATCGCCATGAAGGGTACGAAGGAAGAAATCAGTGAAACGCTTGAGCTATCTGCAAATCTAAAGACAGAGCAGGTTCGCAACTGGATGGATGCACTCCCGCCACACTATGCTTTGGTCAAATTCAGAATCAGTGCCGATACGCTGCCTCAGGTAAAGCGTTTTCTGGTGATGTATTTCAAGGATTATGCTCCGCGCGACGAGATGATCGATTCGATTTGCAATGGCATGCACGTGGTGGACAAATATACCCCAACAGATATGAACAGTTACACCGATAAGCACCCTGTTCTTGTTGATGGCAATACGTTTGATGCTTTCGACAATGCGGAGTTTATGACGCATGTCCATGATTTGAAAACACAGAGTCAGAGCGACTTGTCAGGCGAAGAAATGTTTGTCTCATTTGGCACGCCGAGGCTGATGGTCAGGACAAAGGCGGCGGCTTTGTCTTCGGAAACAAGGGAAAATATTCTGCTTATTTCCCGCTCAGCGGAACAAGCCTGTGCGACATCTATTTTGCTATCCGTAGCCAAATCCTTCTCGCTTCAGGGAGGCCAGGTCGAAATCTGGGCATACAGTAAAAACCGCCTGTACAGAGCCTATAAGCAGGCATTTGCAAGTGCAGGCATCCACGTCGTTGAAGATTTGGACGCGGTTTGCGATGCGATATCAAAATTAAAAACAGCCATCACAAACAAGGAGACAGCAAACAAACTCATCGTCCTGATCGGCATCGAACGAATTTGCATGGATTTTGATTATGTAGACAGCAAATCCAGACCCGACAAAGAATCAAGCAAGCCTGCGATAACAGATGTACGAAAGGGCTTTGAGGCATCAGGGGCTGTGGTGTCATCCGACGAAGATGAAAGGCGGCAAAAATATGGGCAGGCATGGGCACTTAAACGTATAAAGCTAAAGCGTGAAGCAAAGGCCGCAGGTAGGACAGAAGAAGAAATTAAGGTGTTTCTTGCAGAAGAAGAGGTCAAATTCCGCGAAGAATACGGCGCAAATTTTGAAACAGCGACACGAGAACCTACGCCAAAATCGCAAGAACCACTTGTGCCAGTCTCTGCACCTATGTCTGGCGAAAAAACATCGAGTGCATATAATGCCCAAGACGACTTGGTTTATGTTATCAAACAAGGTAGCAGATTTGGCTACCATTTCATGGCTCAACTGAACACCTTCGCAGACATCAAACAATGTGGATTCAAGCCAGACTTCTTTAGATATAAATTGGCGTTTCAGCTATCAGTCGAGGATTCCAGAGGATTGTTCAACAATAAAGTTGCGAGTACATTGCCGGAACATATTTGTCAGTTTGATGATTCTCTTGAACGGTATTCATTCAGACCCTACTTACACTATGGCGTTGGATGGGAAGGCTGGTATGTTGATGAAAATGGCGTTGTGGTAAGTCCGTATTCAGAGGGCGAAGATTAATTCGGTTACAAATGTGGGTTACATCATGCATTCAGAGTAATCGTGGACAATGAAGTATATCTAAACAGGAGGAAAGATTATGGCATACGCAGACGAACAAAGCTATGAAGAAATGATCAGTGCGTTGCAGACTTATGTGTCTCAAGTCGAGGAAGAGTGTGGCGTCATGGAGAGCGCAGGAAACGACTGCGTTGATAACACGGATGGTGATCCGGCTGCATCTACAAGCAACGAAAAGCTCCAGCAATGCGTCGGGAAGATTCGGTCCGCAACAGAATCTATTCAAGGAATTATTGCGGCACTTCAACAAGAACTTGAGGATATTCGGGAAGCTGCAGCAAAAGCAAATCAGGCTGATTGATTGGAGGAAAGTATGAAGTACGCAGTAAATGAAGAAGGCATTGAAGCTATGAACACAATGGCTTCGGCCATAACAGAATCCGTTGAAGAACTCGAGGGATATACAACAACTGTTCAATCCGCAGCGGACGAGTATGAAGATACGCTTGGCCCCCATAAAGCATCATTGGATGAGGCTCTTTCTGAAATAACCGAGAGCGTCAAGCAAGCAGCAGATCCTGCAAACAGTGTTGCAGAAAAACTGACAGAGGTTGCTGAAGCCTACGAAGAAATAATTGGAAACGATAGGATTAAGAGCTCGTCGGGAAAATGACTGGCTCCACCGCTGGAGGCGGTGCACAATTGTCTTCAAGGTCACGCAAGCCTACCAATAATGAGCCGCCCAAAAGTGGTGGAGCCGACAAAATTTCATACGCAGATTCACTTGGAGACGAACTGACAGAACGGACACTATTTGAATTGGCTGCGTTTAGGGATAGCTTGGAGCTAGGAGATGGAGATCCTAACTTCCCCCAAGTGGGTGGGATATATGGAGAAGTTGCAACAGTACAAGGCTTTGAACGGCACCATATTCCGTCCGTTGCAGTCCAAGATGATAGCCGCAACAATCTCCCGGTCGTTCTTATATCAAAAGAGGATCACGCTCTTACGGATAGCTATCGGTGGAAGCAGAAAAGTGTTTATAAACCATTTTTACCAAGCGCTATTGAGTCGAAAAGTCATCGTGAAGAAGTAGCTTCGGCTATTGATCAGGGGAACTATTTCGAAGTGGTGCGAAATGAGATTTACAATATTATTGATCGATGTGGTCATCGGTATGACGGCGCAATAAAACAGTATTTTGCCGCTTTGGAGGCGTATTTACGGAAAAACGGCGTTCCGAGTGCCGTTCATAAGGGGTGAAATGCTACATGAAATATGCTGTTAATGAAGCAGGTGTTTCTGCACTACAAAACATATCGACGGCGCTTATGAACTCGGTTGCCGATTTGTTTGAGAAGACGTCTCAGCTTCAAACGATAACCTCTGACAACGAGGATAGCCTTGGGCCACATAAAGCTTCCTTGAATCAGGCAATTATGGAAATCTATATTGGCCTGAAAGAATCCACAGAATCGATAAGCACTCTTGCGGCAAGCGCAAAAGATATTGCAGAGGCCTATCAGGAAATCATTGATAACGATTATCTTTCTAGTACAGCAGAATCTTCTGCTGGAACTGCGGCGGGAACAGGTGGCATAGGAAGTACGCATGCTGCCGGGGTGGTTGCCCCGGCAGATCGTATTAAAACTTGTGGGAGAGAATGGACAGAATCGCTTTCGAAAGAGAATAAAGCGGCAATTCACTCCTATACAGGCACAGCATATAGCAATATCAATGCACGGCTGCGAGGATTGGAAAAATCATTTGATCCCGGAAATCAGGAATGTGCAATTAGAATACACCAAGCTCTATCGGGCGCATCGATTCCCGCCGACTGTACTGTATACCGTGGCGTATCGTCAAAAGCACTCGGAATGTTGCGAATGCTGCCAGATAATATGTTGGTTGGAAAGACATTCACAGACCACGGATTTATGAGTACAAGCTTGGAAAGAAACTCCGCGTTTGGTGAAGATATGCTTTTGGAAGTCGATGTTCCTAAAGGCGCACATGGCGCTTATGTCGGGGATATTAGTTCTGCTGGACATTACGAGAGTGAAGTTCTCTTTGATGCGGGGCAACAAATGCGAATCACGGGTGTCCGGTGCGATGAGAATGGTCGGCGTATCGTCAGTGTTAGAATTATGACTTAAGAGGTTATTATGAGTAAATTTTGTTATGAAGAAGGCGAAATTCGCTTTGCAGATTGCCAATGCGAGTTTTGTGTTTATTACAATAACGGAGAACGAAGTAGTGAGTGTCCGAAGGATTTGTTGGATAAAATCAAAAGCAATGAGATTCGCTGCCCTAAATTAAAAGACCCAACGGCATTTGACTTTGGGGAAGCGCAATAAACAGATTTATCAAGTTTATTGCGCGAATAGGCGCGGAGCATCGGAAAACACAGAAGACGAATTAGCGTTGAGGTGGATTATGCGTGGTTTGACAAACACATCATATATATTTATCCCTTTCTCTTTTTATAAGCAGGCTGACTTTGATTCTCTCATTGAGGCGTTCGGTAAGAATAACGCATGGGAGCAAATCCACGACGAACTCACCTATATGCTTAAATATGTCTCAGACAAAATTGATAGTCGCAATAAAGAGGCGTGTCAATGCTTTCACTATCGGTTACGTGATTCGGCCAGAGACAGATTTGACCTTGCAACAGAAAACGACTGGTTCTCAACGGCCACTCATTTATATAGAGGGCAGGATGAGATTATCTTATTTAGAATCCTAAGTGTGCAGCTCTATCTCTTTCGCACGACAGTCGGAATTGTGGCGTTTCAAATTAACCTTGAAAACGATGACCCTTTTTGGGTATCCAATGCGCAGTATCATCTGAAGAAGGTTTCTAGAGAGAAAATCTCCTGCAAAAATGTAACTACCACCAAAACATTGCTTGACATATCGAAGGATCTAGTTTCAGAATTTTTAGCAATAAGCAAGTTCTCCTTTTTCTATTACGCAAATCCGTCAACCGAACGAGCGAATGTACTTACATATCTCGTAGTTGAGCCACAAGATGACTATAAAAAAGAGCTTTTCTATTTGCGCAGGTGTTATAGCGACGGATTTATCTATACTGAGGACGATAAACTTGACGAGAAGGAAATATTCATTCCATCAAAAGACACAACATGGGGAATATCCCCGGAAGCGGCTGTTTGCCTCGTTTGCCCTAAGCATGGAAGTGAGAAATTCCTACGAGAAACATTCTATAAAAACTTTAATGCTCAGTATTTATTCATGTACATTTTTCTCCTCCACCAGAAATATGTTTTATATATGTTTCTGACAAAAATCGGCATCGGCATCTACAACGACTTGGGCACACTTGAAGAATATCGGCAGGAATTATACGAATTTGAGACCGACTTTGTTTTTTCCTGTGTGACAGAGGTTCCTCAATATCAGAAATTGTATGATCGTATGACAGAAGCGTTCTCGCTGAAAAAAATGTATGAGGATGTACACGAACCACTGATTTCTCTTGGCGAGATTCGGCGAGAGGCAGCAGAAAATGGGCAAAAAAAGCGAGATGGTAATGTCAACAAAGCTTTGCTAATGCTGTCTGTATTGAGCTTTTTCTCAGCTCTTGTAGATAGTTTCGATTTTGTAGAGTCATTTTTTGGGTGGTTTTTGAACGAAGCAGGAGTCAGACTTGTACAAGTGTGTTGTATCATCGGCATAAGTCTTATCGTATTTCTTGTGTTTAAGAACCTGTTCGACTCAAGAAAATAAGAGTGCCTGCGTAAGATAGATGCTCAAATCAACGCCCAGAAGCGAATGTATATCAGGAGGATAAAATGAGTCATCCATTTGTTTATGTGGGGTGTTTTGTCAAGTTTGATGCATTCCAATCTGTAATCAAAGCGATTCGGAAGAATCCACTGAAAAATGATATTAAAGCACCACATGTCACATTCAAGTACCGGCCCTCAGACGTCGATGATATTTTATTTGGAGAAAGTGTGCGGATCACAATAATAGGGTATGGTAACGACGGGCTGAATGAAGGATTAAAGGTTGCGCTCAAAGCTGATAATCTAGTTATTCAGCACATGATAGACAAAATTGAGGTTCCGCATATTACTGTGGCAGTAAGCAATGAAGGAAAACCTGTGAATACTAAATATTTAAGATTTGAAAAAATCAAGCCGATAGAAATAGACGGTAAATACGGTGGATATACAAAATGGGGTGAAGTTATTGTTAGAAGCAGACAAAATAGAGGCAATTAACTTTCCAACGGAAACACACAGAGAATTTATAGTCTTTATTTCACAGCAGTGCAAAAAGAGCGCAATCACGGCGCTCCTTAAAGGTTCAATGGCTAAAGGAAATGCACAGGAGTACTCAGACATAGATATCATTCTCACTGGTGAAAATATATCCAACTGTCTTGATTTAATTATCGGTTCGTTTGATAAAATTCTCCTATCGGAACACTTTGCGGCAACATCACCTTATATGGTTGTTTACGCAAATGGGCTAGCAGTCGAATATGATGTTCGAAAAACGGTCACCGAGGAAGATATAAAAAAATCGCTCGCGCTCAATATTTCTGACTATCAAATTTCAGGCATCCCAAGAGATCGACTGTTTGTGAATTCGTGCTTTTGCCCAAAGCGAAGTAGGGAGTATTCTTTGTTAATGATAGCTCAAATGTGCTGTGCCAAGTTACTTTGTCAAAAGGCTGCGCTGGCACGGGATATTTATTACGATCGGGTAAAGCTTCTGGGGAATGATATGACTTTGCTAGGAAATTTGGATAAGGCTACAATCCATGAAGAGCCGAAGAGACAATTCCTGAATAGAATACGTCAATTGATTTTTGCATATGATGCGGGCTCTCCAGAAATAAGCGAGTATCTACATGATCTCTTCTTTAAAGCTGCAGAAATCGAAAATTCAATGATTTGATGATAGGCAGATTGGCAGCTGCCACTGAGGCAAACATAAGCGATGTCGTTTTGCATGTGCTGAAAAATTGTATTTGTGTCAACTTGCACTGAACATGCATAACTTAAAATTTGGGCTAACAGGGATACTTGTGAAGAAAATAAGCAAAGTAAACAAATGCATTTTATGCTGATGATATGCTGATGATATACAGAATAAATGTGTGTAGAGCTTTGTTTTGATTATTTTAATCACGCCGCGAGCATAAAAGGCAGGTGTATATTGTGACCGATATTTATTCAGGAACGGGCTGGTTTAGTAAGACTCAAGTCGGCGAATGTGGAAACGGAGACATTTACAAAGGCTACGGCTGGGGTAAAACGCAAATCGGTTCATACAAAGACGGCGACATTTACAGCGGTTATGGCTGGGGACGTACACAAATTGGAATGTACCGCAATGGTGAAATCTACTCTGGTTACGGCTGGGGAAAGACGCAGATTGGATGTTATGCGGATGGCTATATCTATGCAGGCTATGGCTGGGGGAGAACTATAGTAGGATCTTATGACGGCCCTGATGATGGAGCTGCTGCGGCAGCTCTGCTTCTCTTGTTAAAGTGATAAAAACCGAAGCGTAAGTTGGGCTTGATATAGTCATAGTACGGATGGACAAATATAAGAACATTTACGATAGATATATGTGTGGAGGAGCAAATATGGCGAAAGTATTTATCAGCTATTCTTCAAAGCAATTTCGAGAGGCATCTCAAGTCTGTGAATACTTGGAGAGGCATGGAGTTTTATGTTGGATGGCACCTCGCAATATTGATCCAGGCAGCAATTATGCTTCACAAATAGTGCAAGCCATAAGGGACAGTTCGGCTCTTGTCTTATTGGCTTCAAATCATACCAATGTATCGGGACATGTAAGCAACGAAGTCAGTCTTGCATTCGACTGCAAAAAAACAATTATTCCCTTTAAAATAGAGAATGTTCAGTTTTCGGACGAGTACTTATACTATCTTGGGAGAAAGCATTGGATTGATGCTTTTATTGATTTTCCCACTGCATTAGAGTCTTTGCTACATACTCTCAATACGATAATTCCTAATAAACAGTTACCAGCGAATGAAATAGGTACCCCCCCTGCCCAAATCAACCTGCCAACCCGTCCCGATGTGCGCGAAGCAAACGCAATACAACCAAGAGAGCATTGTGATTACTCGCGGGAGGAAATAATTTCAATTCTTAAGAGAAATACTCGTAAATACTCATATAGTCTTACAAAGAGATTTGACACAGGAACAGATCGATGCAAATTTGAAAATGCGGCCAACAGCATGTTCAAAAAGACCGTACATATTACACGGCACGGCAAGGACTACCTTGGTACCGAATGCTGCGTGTCGTGTCTTGCTGATTGTATTAAGTCAATCGCGCAAAATGATAGCATCAGTGTATGTGGGCTGCCCGGTAGTGCGAAGAACATGTTGTTGCAGCTGGCCTTTTTCAATATGACAGATGCGTTTGTCAACGGGGAGAGCGACTTGCTACCATGTTATATTGCTGTCAATTGCTTTGAAAAGGAAGATGACGGCGAGCAAGATATTAAAGAGCAAATGCGGAAACAAATGCAGGCGGAACTGTCGGATTATCTGTCTTATGTGCAAGCGCATCCAGAAGTCAGCCCCGTACTTTTTATTGACGGCGTTCGCGAACATATGATATCTGATACTGCTCCTGAGAATATCTTGAATGAAGTGCTTCGTAAACTTGGTAAGTACAGAAGGGTCGTTTCTATTGATACTGGCCTAATTAAAAACACGCAACGTCTGAAAAAGATAATACCGATTCTGAGCGAGCCAAGTGGATGGCTTTTTGAGACTAATTCCATCGATATTATGGATCACGAGGCTTCATTGTCGTTAATTGACGATATTTTTGAGATGTATGGTTGCAATGGACTTCAATCTGAGGATGTCTATCAGACACTGGTCAGATTAAAGTATACGGAAATTGATATCTTCCTTGTAAGAATGATTATACAAGAATTATCGTCTCCTCTATTTTACAATTCCATTTCCGCTGTCGCGATGTATGAAAGAATGGCATTGCAGGAGCTTGATGGCGATGAACAACAGCTGCAATCCGTTGCGGCTGCAATTTTCGACTACGCTTTTAATGAAAAATTAGATATTCGCAAAGTGGTGCATCAGGGGCGACAGTGGGCGCTTGTTCATAAGCACCATACATATATGGAGTTTTTAATTGCCTACCATTTCTCCAATTGCATTAGCAGCGCACAAGTAGACTCTTCCGACCACTTTTTCAGAACAATGTTGACCTCTGGAGAAGGCGCTTTTTTCGTTCAGATGCTACGAGAAAGTTATACGCTGCAAGAGGATTTATATAGATTTGTAATTGAGAGGTACGACACATTTGATATTTACCAAAAGAGTAACGGCATCTATTGGCTTGGACGGCTCACATATAACAATCTAACTGGCATGGTTCTTGGCTTTTTACGAAACCGCTTTGAAGAACTATGTCAGGTAATAAAAGGTGCCGAGAGTTTTACTCAAGACAATCTCGATCGTCAGTTCTTGTTTCGCGCCATTTGTACGGGGTTATTATTCCAGGGCCAGGCAGATGCGATGGATGAATACCTTTGCACTATAATAACAAATGACGCCGCTAATGCATTGAACCGTGGAGCAACTATCGAGTATTATGGTGACTTGTATCAGATGGCCGCAAATAATACATATTACCTTGATACGGACTTGGCGGCTGGAAGCCATGCTATTAAGGCACTATGTCGTCGAGTTGACAGCAGTTTAAACAAACGAGATGGGAAATTCTCTGAAAACAACCTCGTTACTCTAACAACTATTTTGCAGGTACGCATACAAAGCAGTGTCACAACAAAGATGCCTGGTTTGGAAGAGTATGTCCAAAAAGCGGTAAACTATCTTGAACTGTACCAGACTCGTCCTCAACATACATCTTCCAATAAAATCGAGTTTTATTTGAATAGTGTTTTAGATGATTTCAGGGAGTTCCTTTCTTGTGATAATTTTGATATTAGCCAATGTATCTATGATAAGTATAGGGGGATAAAAGATATCAAGCGGCAGCAATGGGTTTGCCATGACATATTTGACCCAGAGAGTGTGTCTGAACATCTCTATAGTGCATGGCTAATGGCAATGCTGTTTCTTCCGGAAGAAACCAAAGAAGCAGGATATAACAAGAGAGAAATCCTTGATATGTTGCTGATTCATGACCTTGCAGAGGCTGAAATTGGTGATCAGGTTCTTTCTTTAGATGAGCCAAGCAAAGAACTTAAAACTCAAAATGCTGTGCTGCGAAAGCTATTTGTGAAAGGGACATATCCACAAATAGCAAATTTAACATATTACTATAATATTTGGACCGGATACTATAACGGAACGAATATCAATGCCCGGGTTGCAAGGGATATCAACACTATTCAGACATCTTACACATTCTTCGAGTACTATTTGCGGTATCCTGATCATTTTTCTCCAACTGAAATACTTGCTTGGACCAAGAATCAAGACAAACTCAATACCGAAATAGGGTTTAAACTCTGGGAGCAGCTGATACTGAACAATGTGTCGTACCGTCCTTTTTGGAATCGGTAAAAAAACTTGCGGTTCCCTTATATATTCCTATGTCCTCATATGGACTTGGAATGTAGAACTTTTAAGCCTCTTGCAACACAAAGATGGACTGGAACAGGCAAAAAAGGAGATCATTCGCATATGACAGTAGTACTATTTTGGATAGCGCTGTTTCTTATAGCTATTGTTGCTTTTCTAATTACTGCAAGAGTACAAGCGGTTAAATGGCTAAATGGAGTGTCGCTGCTAATACCCTCATTTATCATTTTCTTTTCTTCTGGTGTTTTGCTGCATTATCCCCTATATGTTGAGGCAGTTTTCGCGAAGGGGAATTTTAATGTTGAGGCGTTGCTTTCTTCAATTCATCATACACTTAGAATGCTTGTTTTGGATGGAGAACTCGACCGAATCCGAGAATACTCGTATACCCTTAATGAACCCTTAGCAACTTCCTACTTTCTGCTTTCGGCGCTTGTATATATCATAAGTCCACTTTTAACATTCGGTGCAGTGTTGTCTATTTTTAAAAATGTTTCTGCATTGGTAAGGTATTATACTCACTTCTTTTCGGAAACATGCATTTTCTCTGAATTGAACGAACGAGCGCTAATATTGGCAGAAAGTATAAAAGAGAATCATCCCAAAACGCTAATCGTGTTTACTGATGTTTATGAGGAAACTGGGGAAGTGAGTGGTGAACTACAATGTGCAGCAAGAAAGCTGGGTGCAGTATGCCTAAAGAATGATATTGCTGTGTTGCCAATATCGTTTCACAAAAAGACAAATCGGATTCGGTTGTTCATTATTGGAGGAGATGAAGACGAAAACATACGACAGGCGTCACAGCTCATTCAATGTCATGGTGAGAATGCAAATATGCACTTATACCTGTTTTCAAATAGTGCAGAAAGCTCGCTACTGGTTCAATCAAAACCGGCATCAGGCATGAAAATCAGGAGAATTGATGAGGTTAAATCGCTTATCTCGGAAACGCTTTACGAAGCGGGAGCGGACATATTCCGCACCGCCACGCCGCTTGAGAATGATGAAAAACTGATTTCCATCGTAATCTTAGGGCTTGGAGTCTATGGGACGGAGTTACTCAAATCCCTTTCTTGGTTCGGCCAAATGGAAAATTACCGATTGATGCTAACGGCGATTGATTCTAGGGAGAATGCGGAATCAGTATTCTCCTTTCAGTGTCCAGAACTTATGGACGAGAAGCATAACGGCACATATGAAACTGGTGAAGCACAATATACAATCAGTATCCATTCGGGTATCAATGCGATGTCAGAAAGATGTATCCAGATCATAAAGGAGCTTCCTTCTGTTTCATATGTATTTGTTGCTCTCGGGAATGACCAGAAGAATGTTGAATGTGCAGTAAGTATTCGTGAGAGATGTGAAAGGATGAACCGGCATCCGAAAATAAAAGCAATTGTATTCAATGATAATGCTGCCAATGTGCTTAGCAACGCTGTGAATTTTCGAGGAGTTCCCTACGATATCCAATACATTGGAAATTTAAAGAGGCGGTATAGCGAAACGGCTTTACTTAATTCACAGCTCGAAAGCGAAGCATTGAAGCGCCATTTGCAGTGGGGAACAGAGGATGCATTTTGGAACTGCGAGTTTAATTATCGCTCATCAGTGGCTTCAGTAATACACCAGAGGGTGAAATTACAGTGCAATATCCCTGGGGTTAATCAGAATCCTAATGAGAGAAACCCGGCAGATCGCGACAGGCTTCGCTTAATTGAACATCGGCGGTGGAATGCGTATATGAGAGCAGAAGGGTATTGTTATAGTGGATCGAGGAGTAAAGAGAGCAGGAATGACCTTGCAAAGATTCACCCCGATCTCGTTCCATTTGATATGCTAACTGAGAAAGAAAAAGAAAAAGACGATGTTTAAAGAGACGAAGCATCTATCATTATTTGCGAGATGAATGATTGGCGATATGTGCAACGAAATTAACTTTGATATTCATTTTTGTAGGGATGAAGAAACGCATTTCGCATGTGAGCTTGCTACCATGCAAGACTTTGAAAGTGTTCATCCTGATAGCAGTGTTACCTGCCATCAAGACTTGAAAAGCTGGGACACTTTTTACCATGTCGCTTCTCGGTTGATTGGTGAATGCACTACAATTGTGGCTGTAGAGGATGGAAAGGTCATAGGTGTTGCTAATTATATATGTTCATCGGCATATGGGACAATAAACTACTTGTATGTACTCCCAAAATGTCGGCATCAAGGAATAGGTAACGCTCTATTAAAAAGGGCAGAAGAGCATATGGCAACTACTTCGATTTGTTTTGCTCGAGCACCTGTAAATCTATTTGAGGATTCGGCAATTGCGTTTTGCAAAAAGATGGGTTACAGCGAACGGCAGGTAATTATGAAAAAACGCATTAAACCGTTGAAAGAAGCAACTGCTGAAGCCTCTAATAGTTCTCCGAATGGATGTGATGAATGTGGTTTATAAAACATGGTGTACAATAAGGCAGAAGCTTGCTTCATTTTTGTGGGATGCTTCTTCTAAAGAATTGGTGAAGATTGGCGAGGATGAATATTACGAAGAGCGTATCATTGAACGAGATGACAAAAGATATGTGCTCCTACGGAGTGTTGCTGACCCAACCGCAGCTCTGGTTCGCCGCATATGTGAATACTATGAAACGATAGAAGACGAGACAGAATTGCAGGGTACATTAAAGGAGTTTAAGATACAATGTGATCTTACAAAGAGAAAATCAAAGAACAGATGCCTTGCATTCATTATTGCTGTAGTTATCCTAACTGTTGCGGCTATTGTTGGCAATTCGTGGCTTATAAGGAATTGGGAATCCTCGGTGTTTGAGCATGAACTAATTTGCTATTGCTTAATTGCTGTTTGCGTATGCATGGTAAACAACCGTGTTTGCAAAAGAAAATCTATCACTGCATCAGTGCTCTTTACATCTGGTTTTGCAATAGTATTTTCAATCTTAGTGTTTCTTCTTAACAACTGGTGGAGATATCTTTATGAAAACACTCGATTCTATTGGAATTTCCAAAACGGCTGGTATTGGCCATTCATTGCGGTTTTAAAAAGTGACATTAAGTATAGCATAGGAATCGGCAAGTATCGATACTGGATTGCTTTTTTTGCTGCCGAAATTGGCTTGCTTATAGAGTTGGCTTTTATAAGAAGATTAAAGAAAAGCAATCCCTGAGCTAATCAATCTGACTTAATCTCTGATAGAGGATACTATTTTGCTGAACGCATGCGATAAGAAACTGTTGGCTTCTCCTCAGTAAGACAATAGTCATTTATTCCACAAATGCAATGTTGCGTAGTGTATAGAGAATAAGTGTTCCAGCAAATCAAGCCGCGTAGGAGGGTGTTAGTGTGAAAAAGTATAGTATTCTTTCAGGTGATAAAATACAATACAGGATGATTTCTGAGGCGATACAATTGGACCGAGTATCTTATGATGATGTGTATCAACTTCAAGTGGATACCTGCCTTGACTATTTTGAGAAAAACAAAGATATTTACATTATGGCAGTAAACCCCGAATCCGGCACCGTTGTCGGATATGTCAATTTCAGTCCAATAAGGGGGCCGGTCTATGCAGACATCGTATCAGGGAGCGTGGTCGACACGGTGATAACTGGTGACGATGTGCTGCCATATGAAGATGGTAGCTGTTACTGGGGGTATTTTTCTTCGATTGTAGTCCATCCGAAATACAGGCACCATGGAATCGCCACGCAAATGCTTCTGTATTGGTCCGAATTTGTTCTTCGACTGGCAAATAGTCGTTCCATTTATTTCAAGGGAATTGTCGCAGACGCTGTGAGTGACATTGGAGCATATCTATTGTCTAAAATAGGTTTTTCTTTTGTTAGGCAGTCAACGCACAAAACGAGGATTATGACTTTGAACTTATTCTCAGAAGATGTCCAGCGATCGATGTTCAATGAAAAGATTTTGACGGTCTACAGAGAATACGGGGAAAGGAATGGTAAGTGCCATGCTATTTAAATATAATCTTTTCCTCTCTTATGCGAGCGAAAACAAAGACATTGCAGATTACATTGTAGATCGGATAGAAAAACGTGGATACAAGTGTTTTATCGCTCCTCGAGACATCCGAACCGGGGCAGAGTACGCAGCTGAAATAATCAGAGGTATCAGCAATTCTACAGCAGTTTTGCTTGTATTTTCAAGCAAATCGGATAAGTCACACTATGTATTACGCGAAATAAACTCTGCTGTTTCCAGAAACCGTCCAATCATTCCTCTGCGAATTGAGGACTTTTTACCTTCGGAAGCAATGGAATTTTATTTGGGACCAACTCATTGGCTTGACGCTTTCCCAGAAATACTCGATGTCCATTTAGACAAAATCGTAAACATTTTCACCGGAATGGGTAATGTGGCAACTGATACGAAGCGCGAAGGCTATAGTATTGTCGGGCCGGAATTAATTAGAATTGCCGATATAGGGAAAATCGGGATGGACTACACTGCCCTGACTATGAAAGAGATGGAGATTGATTATCTATGTATTCCTTCTGACAGATACGAAATGAATGATGAAACAGAAGGAACTTTTGATGACTGGAAACAATCTGCTAAAGAGTATGAAAATGATACTTCAATTCTTCTTGTGAAAAACGATGAAGTCATTGGCTATTGTGATATGTATCCTGTAATGGAAGAAGCATATAACGATTTGATTACAGGAAAAGTAATCATCAGAGATTCCATGATAGATTTGTTTTGCATGGGTGGGGTCTTTGATGTTTACATAGCAATGGTTGGTATCGTACCCGAAGAAGCGACCCAGGCTAATTATCTCATAATATTTGATTGGATATTTGAACATCTCGATGAGTGGAGCGAAAATGACATCAATGTGGATCATGTAGGCATTTCGGTATACTCAGACATGCTGGAGAAATTCATAAAGAGATTTGGGTTTGAGTATAAAGGATTGAATCCAGCTAAGGGTAAAGTATATGAAGCAACAATAAAAGCACTGAAACACAATTCGCTTGTAAAGAAACGCTATCCGCATTTTTGCCAAAAGGATAGTCTAGATCCTGACGAATAAATGGCGTGGCGTGAGACAAAGTATCCTGTTGGATTTCATCATACACAATACACACTGCCTCAAGCGCAGAGGTAAATTGAAACAGATTACAGTCGGTGTCCCAAGAAATATGTTGTTCTTTCTCTGCCTTAATCTCCGATAGAGTGGGCTGTTCTGGTGGGCTCACTATGAACCCATCCTGGGTTCAGCAAATAGGCGCAGTTCCCCCCTTGGAGGGCAATAATATTCAAACTTTATTTAGATGAAGTGGTTGGTATCATATTTTGATACCAACCACTTTTGCTTATAAAAGTGTGTATAGATTGGAGGTGTTGCTTCCATTGGGACGATACCGGGGCAGCTTGGCAAGGTAGCCATGCTGCTCCAAATCGGTTAGTGCCCGCTTGACCGTGCTGCGGGAGAGATTGAGGTCTTTGGCTATGGTCTTGATGCCGGGCCAGCAGCTTCCAGTGCTGCCTGAACGGTCTTTGAGGTACATATATACAGGAATTGCGCGGTGCGGCAAAAAAGTATCCGCATAGATGGTATCGAAGTAACTCACGGTGTATCCTCCTGATGGGGCAGGTTATAGGCGTGGCGTTTTGGCTGGTGCGCATAATCGATGTCCTCGGCAATGATCATGTCCTGCATGGGTGAATCGTGCATTTGTCCAGCACTCTTGGAGGAGCGCTTGCTCTGCTGCTCTGGCAGCCTGGGCGGGTATTTCTTCAGAATGGCACGAGTCAGCGCTTCTCGGTCAGCGTAGTAGACCTTACGGGCAGACTGCTCTGCCACACGGTATTCCTCGTCGAAGGTGATGCCCCATTCGAGGAATAACCGCAAGCGGGTGCGCATGGGGTGGCATCCGGTCTTCTGCACAATGAAGCTGCCTTTGGGAATTGACTTGAGTTCGTCCGCTGTCAGTAGAGGGCGCTCCATCATCTGCAGACTTTGGCTGGGGTCGTTCTTACCCCGGCTGACTGTGCCAGACAAAACCGTGCGGCTGCCAAGGGCTTTGGAAAAAGTCTCTGCCGCCTCGCTGTTGGGCGCAAAGCCACCGCTGATCACATCCTGGCAGTTGTCCATCAAGATAGACGCGCCCTCTCTACCATAGTTTTTCTCCAACTGCGCCATGGACTGGATAATGGGTACCAATGTCAGGCGGCGAGAGCGTCCTGCGCTGAACAGAGGCAGTATATCAAAGGGTGGCATGGTGCCAAGCTCATCACAGAAGAGGATGACGCGGTTTTTCAACTTGCCGCCATTCTCATCCGCTACGGCGAAAAGTTCACGGGAGAGATTTTGGATCATCAAACCCGCCATGAAATTCTTTGTAGTATCCTCCTCCGGCAGAATGAGAAAGATGGCGGACTTCTCCGCAGCGAACATCTCAGCGTCAATGGCACTGTCGAAGCATAGAATCTGTTCCAGTTCCGAATCCAGAAAGGAATTTAGCCGGGACAGCACAGTGGACATGACGGAAGCCATCGCCTGCTCGGAACTGTTGAGTGCTGCACCTGCCAGCCAGCGGGCTTTGTGTTCGGAAGGCAGTTTATCCATGAGTACCTGAAACTGCGACTTGCCCCGCACCTTGGACGGCTCCAGCAGATCCTGCACCATCTTAAAGACGGACACGATATGACGGCGCTCCTCTGGATGTTCCTCGTCAGGCGGCAGAAACTCCGCCAAAAGCAGAATGACAGAGGACAAGAGTCCCTCGGCCGCATCATAGAAAAATGCGTTTTGCCCATGGTCGGAGTTCCCCTCCGGGCTGACGATAGACTTTGCAAGGATCTTGGCATACTTCTCCGCCTTTGCTCTGGCGGTAAGATCATCCGGCTGCGCTCTGGCAATGTCCATATAGTGGTTGATGAGTGTCAGCAGGTTGTTGCCATCCGAGCGGGTGGGGTTGCGCAGGTCAATGACGGAGATATGTTTGTAGCCATAATACTTCTGAGCGATGGAACCGTAGTTGCGGGCGAGGTCGCCTTTGGTATCCAACGCCAGGAAGCTGACACCTGATGCACAGGCATACTCTAAGTTGGGATAGAGAAAAAATGCCGTTTTGCCCGCACCGGAAGCCGCAATCATCAGGCAATGGATGTCATCGCTGTCTACCAGTGCCGTGACTTCATTTTTCTTGCCCTTGCAGCCCAGCACCAGCCCTTGCTCCGCGGGGAGAGCTTGACCGTTTCGCCACTCTCTGACCTTGAACGGTACATGGGCATAGGTCTGGCGGATCTCTTTGTCCGTTGCCCAGCGCGCTGTGCCGTGCTGACCATCGCCCACAGTTCGGGATTTGATGCTGCCGAGAGTGTAATGATAGGACAGCATGGCGAGGCCGCCGATGACGGCGAACATTCCAAGTCCCGCCGCAACTAATATTCCTATATTGGAGCTATTCAGGGTATCCCACATTGTCAGCAGAAAGTTTGGCATAGGTCGCGCCTTCCGTTTTCTATTTTCTGATCCGCTGTCAGATCGTCGTTCCAGTCCTTTTGCTGCGGTACGAGCCGAACTGCGGTGAGACCATGTTCTTTCAAGAGCTCAGCCATGCGCTCGCTGGCAGCATGACCGGCAGCATCATTGTCCAGGCAGAGGCGCACTTGCCGGAGCTGGGGGAGCTGCCGCACCATCTCCAAGACCGGAATGGAGGATGTCCCGCAGCAAGCCACATAGTTATGCTCCTGCCAGCCTTCCGGGTGGAGGGAGATATAGGAGAGCAGATCGATGGGGGCTTCGAATACATAGAGCGTGTTATCTCCGCCGAGATAATGAAAGCTGTGCTTCGGGTCACTCCCTTCGATGTTGCCGCGGTAGCTTTTGCCGATGGTATACAGTCCGCGCTTGTGTCCATGACGAGGAACGCCGTGTTCATCGAATCCGACGAACACGGCGTTGTGATATTCCTTTGTCCCATCCTTGGATTTCTCGCAGCTTTCGTAGATGAGCTTCTTGCGAACGAAGGCGTTGAGTATCTCTCGGTCGATGCATCGCTTTTGCAGCAGATAGGCATATACCCGACGCATGGACTCGTTCTTCGGCGGCAGCTCAAAGGGTTTCGCAGGCTCTGGCACTTTTTCCTTTGCCGCAGGATAACTTCCGCAGAGATCATCACCCAGCAGCATTGATACAGCCTCTGGGTAACTGAGCCCGTAAAACTGTTTTACAAAGCTAATGGCTTTTCCGCCCTGCTCGGTGGCATGGTCGAACCACTCACAACCGCGGATGGTGATGCTGTGGTTGCTGACAAGGCGCTTATCCCTGCCGGATGCGATGAGCTTCTCCCCACGGCGACGGAGGAACTCCTCCAAGTCCACCGAAGCCGCCTGCTCTTTCTGTGTATCTGTGAATGGAATAAATTTGGGCATAGTTCCTCCTTTACTGTGATGGCTGAGTTAAGCCGCTGTCCCCGTGGTCGTCTACTTTGTGTCCCATTGCCATGCGCTTCTCCTGCAATCTGCGGCGGCGTTTCTTGTCGATCTGCATTCCGGCATAGATAGCGGGTTGTGCGGCGTTCTCACGGAATATGCGGCTCATCTGATGAAGCATCCGAAGGACAGCAGTTCCTACGGACGCCCCATTGAAGTCGTTTTGATGGTCGATGAAATACTGCGCGTAGGTATTGCCCTGTGCTGCCGCCTGAGAAAGATAGAGCAGAGCCTCCTCACGATCCGTTTTCACTTCATGCCCCAGCAGATAGAGCTTCCCCAATGTGTATTGCGCAAATTGATTGCCATGTGCAGCAGAATCTTTCAGATGCCGGATGGCGGCATCCATATCTTTGGGAACATCATCTGCACCGATGAGCAGCAGCTTACCGAGACGATATTGTGCGTATTGATTCTTCTGCATTGCCGCTTTTTGCAGCCAGCTTCGTGCCTGCGAAAACTTGCCCTGCTCCAACAGCAGCTTTCCCAGTGCATAGGCGGAGCAGTCGTTTCCAGCCTCTGCGGATTTGCGAAACCACTCGGCCGCCGCTTCCTGGTCAACTGGAGATCCCACCCCATCCCGATACGCTTTCCCAAGCTGATGGGCAGCGATGGAGTAGCCATCTTCCCACAAGCGGCGGAGCGTGACCAGCGCCATCGCTTTCTCGCCGGGATCTGCGTCCGCATCGTTCAATACAGTTTTTGCCCTTCGATAAAAATGTGCCTGTTGATAGATAGTTTGTGCTGGACTTTGAGCCGGGGGTGCAGGTGGATATTCTGGCTCCGGCTCATCCGTCATGGCATCATCTTCGAAGGTGAAGTTCGTCTCCGAGAGCCGGAGCGTCTCTCGAATGACCATATTGCGTACCGTCTTAAACTCTTTTTGTTGGGACAAGGGGATGCGTTGCGGCGGCGTCTGGTTATAGTCGATACAGAGCTGCTCTCGAAGATCCTGCCACAAAGAATAGGCGGCAGACACACGCTCGTCCTTCGCCAACTCATCCACGATCTCGTCCACGATACGCTTGATGCGGGGCGGCAGGTAACCGTAGACTTTCTTGCCATCGACTTCTTGAAGCCGCTTGGCAAGGTCTGCCACCAGCAGCTCCAGTTTGTCATTCTGCAATGTCCCCGTCGACATCTGTTCAATAAGGGACGCCATCTGTTCCTCTGCTTCCTGTTGTAGAATACTTCTTTGATGATCTTTCTGCTCATAGATGTGCAGACGCTCGTTTCGGTAGATCGTGCTGACCAGTGCAGACTTGATACTGCGGATACCCTGCTTGGTGAGGAAACCTTCTTTGGGGGCAGTGGAGAAGATGACCATGTGGACATGGAGGTGCTTCTCTTTTTCGTGGAGTGCCGCATACCAACGCAGATGATCCGGATGGATCTTATAGCCCTTGGCGATGTCCGTGATGGAGGCGTTGATGAGTGCCTGCCAGTTCTCAATGTCTGTATATCCCAGCCGCTCCGCATTTTCACGAGAGAGGGAGATGATCGGTGTCCACACATTTCCCTGATGCTGTGCCACTTCTGCTACGGCATTCTCCAGCGAGATAACTTTTCCATCGACATTCCACAGACCGTGTTCGCCCAACGATTTTACGCCGGGACGGTTTGCAACATAGTCCAGATAGTTTTCTCGGCTGTCCATCGGCACGACGAAATCTTCGTGTATCTGTTCGATGAGGTCAAAGGCAGTCTGCCGATTGGGTGTGTTTGCATAGTCCTCATGCTCTGGTAGTTCCTTCGCTTCAGGGAAGCTGCGGAGCAGGCGCTGGATGTACTTCTGCTGTTTCTTTGTAGCTGGGAGATGGGCGTTGTCATCCTTGAGGAGCTGTACACCCTCACGGGTGGCAAAGTAGCGGGTGCGATGGGCCAGCCGAGCGGCATCTCTTCCGCCTTTCATATAGGGCGAGATGAAAATCAGTTTCGCCATGTGTCATCTGGCAACTGCCGCTGGACATCCTGGGCATCTTCGAACTTGATTTGACCGTTAGTGCGCAGTACCTCGTCTACCACATAGCCGCGCAGGGCGCGGCGGTCCTCCATCGTGTCACGGAAGTGGGCGGCAATGGTATGAGCCATGATGCCTTGCTCCACCGCACACTTGAACAGGAGACTGTTGGTGCGGTTGGCATTATCCGCAATGATCCCGCGCAGCGCTGCCACCAATGCATCCGAGAGATACTCGGTGATATCTCCTGCTCCGAGGTAGCCCATGTAGAAGCGCAGAGCCTTTTCTACGAATTCATTTCGGTTTTTGCTGTTGCTTTCTTCCAGCCAGCTATCCATTCGCCTGCGCGTTTCAGGATAGAGCCGGATGGTCATCTGTTCTTTCGGCATAGTTGTCATCCTTTCGCTTGATGTCAGTTCTTGTGGGCGCAAACCCCTGCGGCACGGTGCTTTTTCAGAAAAAGCGCCTACAGCTATGTTGAAATGCGCTGAAAACGCCTACAATCTGCAAAGCGGAAAAGCCCCGCACTGCGGGGCTTTGTGGGCGACCCGCGGCGAAAACGCCAGCGGGTCTTTATCTTGTACTTTTATCGAACAGGCAGGTTCTCAGCGGATTTCCCCATAGGCGGTTGAAAGCGGGGGCAAACAGCGCCGATACCTTGTCCGGGGTAGGGATGCCACCCTCGCCCCCAAAGCCGCACACAGCGGCTCACAGGTGGCAACAACGCTGGAACGGGAGGAGCCACCCACGGCGGGGTGGCTCCATCTGCAGGGTATGGTCAGCTGACCTGCTCTTTCCACGCCTGCTTTTCCGCTGGTGTCTTTTCGATCCAGTCCAGCAGGATTTGTGATTCCTCAAGCCACTTTGCCATCTCGAAGAGCTTCGTTCTGGCGTAGGGGCTGTCTACACGAAGTGACGTTTCAAACAGATCCCAGATGTTGTCCAGCGTTTCAAGCCCACTGGCGTTTATGGGTAATTCTTCTTCCGGCAGCACATGGGTCACCGTGCCATTTTTTCCTGCGGCGTGGATGGCATCCAGCTCGCGGTCCAGGAGTGAGATGACCTCCTGTGTGTCACCAACGGGGATGTCCCATGCTGTCCCAATGTGGGAGATGCACTCTCGGTGGAGCTGCACATCGGAAGAGGGGTGAAGCGCCAACAGTGCCAGCCCCTCCTTTGCGATGTTCATCTGGAGCTCTTTTGCTGTATCGATCGTCATGTTGTAGTCCTCCTGATTTTTGATGCGGGTGTTGCCCGTGCAAACACAATGGCACAGCACAGGCGGGAAAGCTATTCACGAAACCCAACAAAAAATTCATGGCTGGATTTGTGAAATGACCATGTGAGCAAACCCATCACATGGTCTGCTCCGGTGCAGCACCTTGCTCGTCACGAAGCTGCTGTGCGTACTCGTGCAGGCTCATGCCGGTCTGCTGCTGACAGAATGCTTCCATCTTACGGAGCAGAACTTCCTTCTCCGCTGCGTTCAGCAGATAGTTCCAATTCTCCTCGGTGCCGTCGCCTCGGCAGAGGTTTAGCTCCAATGTGTCGCACAAACAATCCTGCTCCATATCATAGTTTGCATAGATGTTGAGCCAGTCATCATTCTGGTCGGTACACACAAACGTACCGAATGCGGCATCGACATCGAAGTCCGCCTGCACATAAAAGTTGAGCTTGCCATCCGACTCGATGATTTCCTCACCGAAGGAGAAATTCCGTGCAGAGAGATGACCCGCCGAAGTGATCTCCTTGCCACTCAGATGATCCAGCAATTTGCTCCACTGTTCCTTCGCCGGTGCAAAGGATGAGCGCGTTGCATGGTATGCCGCTACAGACACATCCCGCATCGCCCATGTCCACCAACCGTCCACGATGTGAACGGCTGAGAATTCGCGCTTGTCGAAGTCCAAATCAAACACGCCGCGATTTTTGCCGGTGTTCTGCATGCGAAGGACAGTCAGTGCATCGTACTCCTCTGCTGTAATGGGCTGGGCGCCTGCAAACATTTTGATGAACAGATCTGGCGCAGCACTCTCGTCGGTAGTAATGTAGCTGCGCAGCTTTTTGCAGACATCCAGCAGCTCCTCACCGGGCGTAGTCTTGAAGTACCACTCCTGTCCGTTTTCTACCACATGGTAGGCGGCATAAGTACGGGCAGCTTCTTCCTCTGCACGCTGTGCGGCAGCTTCTGCCTGAATAGCACGGCTGATACGCTCATACTCATGTGCCGGAAGCCGATTGCACAGCTCGTCCAACACATTCTCCAGATGCTCCTGCAGCGTTTCATCCTTGAGATGTCTTTCAATGGCCTTCTTCCATCGACGGTCCAGCCATAAGACGATTTCTTCCTGTTGCGCCATATCAGTTGCCCTCCTTCATCAAATCGGATTTCGGCTCGTTGCTCTGCGGCTTCGGTGCGGCCGACTTAACGGTGCGCTTGGGCTTGGGCGCAGGGACAGCCTTACTGTCCAGATACTCCCGCAGCGGCTCCGGTACGGCTTTCTCATAGGCTGCGTTCAGCGCACTTTCCAGGTACGCCTGTGCGGAAGAGTGTTCCTTATGCAGGGAGAACTCAAGTGCGTCGAGTTTCTCGCTGTCAAAGGCAATTGTTATCGTTGCTTTTTTCATGCATTTTTCTCCTGTACACGCCGCTCTTTCGGCGGCTGTTTGTCATAGGGGTATCGTTCCCCTCGGCGTTGAGGTCATGTCGGTGAAACGCTGCACGAGCAGGCTTCACAGCCGTTTATTTGCGGCCTCCCGCGCTTTTACCAGAGCCGCTCTCTGTGCCTCACTAATCACGCGCGGCGGTATGATCTTCACCCACGCTTTGGGGATGATGTAATCAGCCGCCCGTCCATCGTGGGATACACGGACGAGTCTGCAGTCCTCCGGCCTGTCCAGTGCCAGACTCTCCAGCTTTCGGCGCAGGGGTTTGTTGTGCGTGTAAATACCGGCGGTCTTTTCTTCCTCGCAAAAGTTGATGATGGTCTCCTGTTCATATAGGGATAGGTCCATGTTCGCCACCTCCGATTACAACATCTGCGGCTCCTGCGAAGCCTGCTCCATTTTCTGCTGTGGGTGGTCGGTCAGCGCATACCAGCAACCATGCTCGTCTCTTTTTAAGGACCGCACCTCCATCTCCAAGATTTCCTGCGCTTCGACCGGCATCTTGCATCCGCTGACTCCGGGATGTGCCATGGTCGCTTCGCCGCGTAGGAGCTTCTCCGTTTCGGAAGGAGTCAGATCCACAAAACCGCACGGCGTCATGAGCTGAAAGTAATCATCCGGATAGCTTGTCAGCAGTTCCTCTACGGTCTGATGCTTCATCACATCATCCGTACACGCTTGTTGCTGCGCCTCGCCATATAGACCTGTAAGCAGACTCTGGAAGGTCTCGCCCACATCCACATTCTGATGCTCCATCCAAGCCTCGCTCAGAAGTTCAAGCGGCTTGTCCTGCTGCAGCAGGAAGATCATCTCCTTGCGGGGAAGGTCTTCTCTGAACACCAGCAGCTCGGAGTGGCAGGTCATCATGGCGGAGATCTCATCTGCAGCCTGAATCAATTCGTCACGAGAGAGCTGGTCAAGCCGTTTCATATACCCAGCCATCTCGTTTTCTGTTTTGTTGAACAAAGCTGACCACGCTTCGCCAGATGTCAGTTGCTTTTGACTAATGATCTCACCATGAAGGAAGGCAGGCACATCGATGGTTTCCACCGTGCTGAACCAAAGGTCACCGCGGTAACCAATTTTCAAAGCAGAGAACTCCTTTGCCGCCTTGATCAGCTCTTTCGGACTACCGGGCGGGACTTCCTGATCCCAGCGATACCAGTTATCCTTCGGTTGGCAGGGAGCGAGTTTAAGGAGGACATAGTCCTCCGGCACGAACTTTGGATAGCGGCAAAGCTGACCACCTACGGCATAGTAGGGCTTGCCCTCACACATCACGGTTTGCTCCATGTACGCTTTCATTTTGGGTAAGCTTTCACAGAACCAGCACTCGCTATCCCCAAAGCGGCGGATCTGACCGTCATCCAGAATGCTGTCGAGGCGGTCTGCTTTCGTCAAATGGTACACCACCGATGGCGCAGGAACTTTTACATAGGCCATGTCTCATTCCTCCTACACTTTCAGTTCGGGCATTGGACCGCCGCCGAATATGCCGCTTGCCGCCATATCAGACAGTTCTTGTGAACTTGCCCCCTGTTCCGCGGCTTCCGCTGCTGGTATGATCTCATTGCTCAGCAGAGCATTGGCTGGCTCATGGATCACCTGATAGACTGTCTCCACGGCACGAGGACTGAATCGCTCTGAGATCTCTTTGAACGCAGCAACCAAAGAAGACATTTCCTGCTCGAAGGCGGTTTCCGCACCATCTGCCAGTTCCTCCGCAAATGCGATCCACGCGGCGGTGGTATAAGCATCGTGCTGCGGGATCAGCTTGTCCAGCATGTCTGCATACTTCCTCTGCGGTGTTCCCTCTGTCCATTGGTATTGAAAATGCTCCTGCTGGTCATCATGTCCGTGATCCGCCGCTTTCTGTGTGGTACTGCCCAATTCATGAGCAGCGTATTGCTGCATAAACAAATTGAACAATTCCAGCGTTTTCTGCTTTGCCTCCCGGACAGAATAGTACGGTCCGATGGTTTCGGCACATTCCATTTTGTCGTCGCGAACATATCCGTAGTAGTGATTACAGAGGCTTCCGGGGTCGTGTGTATATCGGCGCTCCCTCTCTGTATAGATAACGACCTGAAATCGTTCGTAGGTCGTGGCGGGGTCGCGTCCCTCAAAGGTATATCGCGGCGATCCGTCGGTGAAGTCCGCGCCCTTTGTCCAAATGACCTTGTCCTTCACTTCATCTTTTGGAAACTCCATGTGATCCTCCTCAGTCGTAATTGATATACGGTATCTTCAGCCAGTGTGTCCAGCCGCGGTTCGCCAGCTCCGTTTTGACGACACCGTACCTTGTCCCCATAGCTTCGATGACCTGACCGCCGCCAATGTAGACACCAATATGTCCCTCATGCCAAACGGCAAGACCGGGAATGTCCGGCATGGTATCGATAGCCCCAGACTCCGTGGCATTGTAGTACATCTGATTGGCGCCGATGTCCGGCATCTCGTGGGTACCATACTGGATCTCCATCGTCTCAGCGTTTAACCAACCATAGCCTTTGATGAGACCCACGCAGTCAGTGGTTCTGCCATCCAGCCAGTTGGCACGGATAAGATCTTCATAGTTACCGACGCCGTCGGGGTACTGCTCCAGCTTGTAGGCCAGGAGTGATTCCGTCAGTACATTGCCATAGGTGCCCCAAACATAGCCCCAGCCGGATCCCCATGCGTGGATGGCATAGATTACGAGATCCGCGGCGTTCTTGGTAGTGGGATCTGTGAAGGCGGAAACATCCAATTCTATGCTTCGGTCGCCGCCTGCAAGGAAGCTACCATCGTAATTGCCTTCGCCCATGCTGCCGACGATCATCCGGTAGATGTGTTCGGCGTTCTCCTTATCATCCTGCGTAATTTCTCTGCCCAGAAGAGCAGCCAGTCTTAGATAACTCGCCTCACGGGAGATCGGCACATTCACGGTATAGCTTTCTTCCTCCGTGGAGGTCGTGCCATCCTCCAACATCACCTCTACGGTGCGAGTCCTTGTTTCTGTCCTGTAGAAACACTCCACATAACGGTTTGCGGCTCGTCTGCTGGGCGCATCCTCGCCAAAGCAGAGAGCCATGAAAACGGCCTTGACCCATGTCGGGTCAAGGCCGCCATCCTCCGCCGAAACATTTACCACGGCGACCGCCGAATCCAGAAGAGAAAAAGCCGAGCGCATCTCTGTGATATGCGTTTGAAACTCGGCAGGTACTTCTTCGGAATAGCTGGGGCCATAAAAGCAGGCAGAGACAGTATAGTTGTTATGCTCCGCACCACCTGTGCCGATGGAACACAGTACTGCGATGAGCAAGATGACAGGTGAGAGAACAGCGACCAGCACCCAGCCGATCCCTTTGCGGAGCTTCTCGTTGGAAAGGGCTGTCGCTGCGGCTCTGGCGAGCATACCTGCAGTTACTGCCATCAGCGACCACCCGCTGTGCCAAACAGCTTTTCCTTGTAGGCGGGAGCGTGTACCTCCAGCAGATAGCGCTCGTTGCCGCACTTGTACAGGCAGACACCACGCTGCGGAAACTTGATGAGGTTATATTCCGCCTCGTCCAGCTGGAGCATTTCCATGTAGCTGCGCTTGTCGATGGAGCCCGCATTGAATAGAAACTGGTGGGGCGGGATGCTGAATAGCGGTTTTGTCATCTCACGGATCCCTTCCTGGTCAAAATCTTCCAGATTCTGTGAGGCCAGAAGCATGGCGGATTCCTTTTTGCGAACACGCTTGAGGCAGTTGCGGATGTACTCAATGGCTGTGGGGTTGGACAGCCAGATATACAGCTCGTCCAGCGCCGCTACCGTATTGCCCTCGGTCAGCAGCTTATCTGACATGAAGGAGAGAATATTGAACAGCATGGCGTTGCGCACATTTTTTGCCGCGCCCAGCAGTCCTTTGACGCCGAACACGAGGAAACGGCTGGAGGTGATATTGGTGTGCCCATTGAAGAATTGTGCGTCGGCACCTTTACACATAGAGTGCAGCCCCAGGAGGACCTCTCGCAAGATCTGTTCGGTATAGAGTTGATGGGTCCCGCCATTATAGTTTTGATACTCCGACTCGATCAGGTCATAGAGGTCGGAGAGGGTGGGATAGCCTTCCGGTCGCATTCGGCGGAAGTTAGTCCGGTCTGTGATGCCCCATTTCTGATACAGCTTTGAGAGCATGATCTCGATGGTGTCAATGTGAGCGTCGCTGATATCCTTGTAGGCGCGGAAAAAGTCCTTGAGGAAGGAGATGTGCTGTGCCAACAATGTGTTTTTCCGGAAGGCTTCCGGTGCGGCCTTATCTTCGGGGTCACCGCCATCATCCCAGCACTTGGGTTCCAGCACATTGATGATGTACTGGCCCGCCATGAGGTCGGCAAAGCAGCCGCCGACAGCTTCGCACATTTCCCGCTGCTCATGCTCGGCATCCAGCGTGATAACGGATTTCCCTGATTCCAGCAGATTGAGGATCAGAAGTTTCATCAGATAGCTTTTGCCCTGACCGGAGTTGCCGAGTATGAGGATATTGGCGGAGGTCTTGTCCTCATCGCGCTGGTCGAAATCGACGAGGATGTTGCTGCCGTACTTGTCTTTCCCAATGTAGAAGCCTTTGGCGTCCGTTTTGCCGGAATAGTTGAAGGGGTAGAGGTTTGCCACAGAGTTGGCGGGCAGGACTCTCTCAAACTGCGAACCAAAGGCGTTGTAGCCCACTGGACTGACACAGCAGAAGCCCTGCTGCTGACGGAGCAGGAGCCTGTCCACATTGAGCTTGCTACGCACCAGCTCGGTCAGCACATCGGTCTGCAGCAGCTTCAGCGCGTCATAGTGCGGGGCGGTCAGCTCGATGTAGACCGCGCAGTGAAACAGCGGCTCCTTGTTGCGGTGGCGGCTGCCCTCCATGGAGATCATATCCTGCAGGTTCGTTTCCGCAATGATGGTCTGCCGCAGATCATTGGGATTGGACTTGTTCATGCGGTTTTTATTCGCGGCGTTGTGGAGGATGCGGTCCTCCTCGGCTGGGGTGAGCTGCCGGGTATAGATACGCAGTGTGATACCGTCCTTTTCGCCCAGATGCCGCAGCAGAGCCTGCTCGTCGGTCTGGGTGGGATATTCCCGCAGCGCCCACACGCAGCGGAAGGTGTTGCCGCAGATGAAGTGGTCGGGGTTGAATTTCACCACGGAGGGTGCGATCATATCCAAGAAGGATTTGACCGGCGTGGCCTCCGTGTGCCTTGCTGTGACTTTTTTCTTGTTTGCTGCCAAGTAATATCCCTCCTTATTCACCGAAGATAATCCAACGGTCGCCGTCGTGATCCTCGTACTGCTCCGTGGTCACATTCTGCTCAAAGTAGACGCCCAGCATCTTTTTGAGATCCTGCTCACCGGCGCGGCGGACGGTGAAGCCGTTGTCCTTGATGCTCTTTTCGATGCGGGAAAGGTAGCTGAACACATCGGATCCCTTTTTGCTGTGCAGTCGGACGAGAATATAGAACTCGCGGCTGGAAGCCATCAGCACTTGGATACGGTCCAGGTGTGCGCTGTCCTGTTCCAGCAGCTTTCGGATAATGGGCAGTTCCTCCTCGCTGACTCGGCGTCGGTAGAATGCCTTGTTGTTCTCAAAAGACTCCTTGGAATTCAGCGCCAGCATCTCGATCTCCGCCATGCCCTTGACCACATTGAGCAGGGCATAGATCCGCGCCCCCACGCCGGAATCCGGCAGGACAGAAATGTTCGTGGGTTTGATAATGAAGAACACCAATTCTCCTATGCGGGTGGCGATGCTGTAGTCGGTGATGTCGTCAATGCCCATGAGCTGCCGGGTGGACTGCTCACGGGCGTCTTTCTTTTTCTGCTTTTTCATGGATCGAGCCTCCATTCGTAGTATTGCTGTCGGGTCAGAAGGAACGCCGCGGCATAGCGGATGAAGTCCAGAATGCTGGTGCCCTCATGCCGGATAGTCAGAAAAGCAAAAACTGCCGTCAGCACCAGCGGAAGGGCAATGCCGGTCTGCGTCAGTGCCAGAACAGAGAGAAGAAGCCCGACGCCGATGATGCCGATGTCCCGCAGCTCCCACAGCCACAGCGTCGCTTTTGCAGACAGGTTATCAGGATAGATATAGATCGTTGGTCACCTCCAGAGAGAATGAGAGAGGCCGCAGGTGTTCCTGCGGCCTCCTGTGATGTTTGGTTATTCCGCTTCCGTATCCTCATCCAGCGCGTTCTCGATGAGCTGAACGAGGAATTGTTTTTGCTTGAGGTTATGGGCTGCCAGATAGTCTTTCAGCCGCTCGAAGAGTTCTGCGGGGATCTGTACCGCCAGTGTGCGTTCTGCTTTCATGCTGATCTGCCCTCCTTCGAAGTGTTCGGTGAAGATGCGCTCCACATATTCTGCCAGAGTGTTCAGCTCCAGCTGTTCTTTTTCTGCCATGATCTTTGCGTGGAGTTCTGCTGGGATCATGGCGCAGAGGTTCTTTTTCCCCTCCATCGGTCCTGCTCCTTTCCTTGATTTTGCAAGCAAAGCATAGCGGAAGAAGTCAAGGAAAGCTATTCACCAAACCCAACGAAGAAGCGTGGCGAAACAGAAGCGATACCACCAAAGCAGCTATGCCGCCCGCGGAACGGCAGCGATCTGTCCCATAATAAACTCCACGCAAGGAATTGCCACGCTGTTGCCCAGAGCTTTATATCGGGCGGAGTCCGATGCATTGGGAATATTCGTCCAGCCATCGAGGAAGCCTTGCAGCCTTTCGCACTCCAGAGGGGTCAGACGGCGAATGAGCAGGCCGTTACGGACGGGATGGATGGAGTTGAGGGAGCTGCCGGAAGTTCCTTTCTGGAGCGTTCCGCACAGGTCACCATTCTCGCTGGCGTTGCGGCAGTCCAATCCCGCCACATCCATGACAAGGTCGGTGGCATCTTTGTACTGCCGTGCGCTCTGCGTGCTGACCACCTCGCCGTCCTTGAACGCATCCACCCGCTGGCGGCTGTAGACCGCATGGCGATCCGTGGCGGTCAATGTGTATGCCAGTTCACACTGACAGCCAAGACCGTTGCCGCCGTTCTGCGGCTGGCGGTCGACCGTGTTGCCTGCAATGCAGATGGCATCTGCTTCCTGCTCGACCAGCGGCACATTGTTGCCGCCCGTGCCGTATCTTGCGGACATGGTAGGGGTTACCTTGTGCGGGCCGGTATATCGACTGTCAATGCCATGGTTTTCGTACACGAGAGGCTGGTGTCCATGCTCCTGCGCCCGCAGAGTACCGGACACATTTTCACTGCACTCCATGACGCGGCCGCCCTGGTCGTTAAGACACAGCACAGACGGCACCATGTTCGTGCCGCTTTCTGCCGCTTTCAGCGTAGGAGAACATTCCTCCTGATAGCCGATACCACCGGCTTTGCTGCCCTGACCTGCCGAAAAAGCAGCAGCGATAAAAGTCTGCTGCTTCATTCCGGGCTGTGCGCCAAGCGCGCCAGCCACATCATGCAGGTCACGGACCTCATCCCGCTGATTGGCGGCGAAAGCCATGACCCCGTTCCTGCCGGTGGACATTCCGCAGTTGACTCCGAGCGTAGCTGCTACATCGCCGGTCAGGTCACCGTTGTAGCCGTCAAAGCCCTCAACGGCTTCATCCGGCTGCGTTACGAAGGTCTGCATTTGCATATTGTTGGTCGCCATCAAAGCACCGGACACACCGTGCAGGTCGATGCCCTCGTCCCTCTGGTTGACATGAAATGCCTTCAGATCCGTAGGTTGGCCGTCCGGCTGCATAAGCCCCGCCTGGATCTTCAGCGCACGCGCCAGTTTCTTCGGCAGTTCTTTGCCGCGCTCAAAAGCGCGGCGCAGGATGCCCATACAGGCTGTTTTCGACAGATAATATTTTAGAGCTGGGTACGCCTCCAATATGCTGGACAGCGACGCCCGGATCGGCTTTTGAGGTGCAACTCCGGTGTTGAGAGGACGCTTATTATGACGATATGGGGAACGCAATTCCCAATGGCGCTGCCCGAACAGGTCGACATGACCAGATCTCAGATCCAAATAAAAATACGGGATCGAGACCAGTTCGGAATCCTGCTTTTGGGGTCTGCGCTTTTGCGGTTCGGCAGCCTTTTCGGGCGCTCCCGCGTCGAGCATTGTCATCTGCCCGTTTGGGTCGCAGTGATACACTTAAATGACCTCCTCCTCGCAGTTTTCCTCCTCGCCAAAAACATCAAATAAAAGCTGCGGTGCAAGCAGCCCAGCGAAGTCAGTAAGAAGAAAAATGCGTTTTCGACGCTGCGCAACGCCCCAATATTGAGCGTCCAAGCAGCGCCATGCCAAAGAGAACTCATCCCCCACTCTGAGTTCGCCCGCATCCGGCCATGAACCGGGATAAGGGCTTGGGATGACCTCATCGGGAAAAGAGATGCGCACGATCTCCTCCAGCACGATCCGGAAATCCTCATACTTCGGAGTTCCACTCGAAAAGGCGCCTGGCACATTCTCCCAGCACATCCAGCGTGGGCGGATATCGACACCGAAACGGCCTCGCTCCTGGTCAGCCGCCCTCATCTCCCGCACGATCCGCATCTGCTCCATGAACAAACCGGAACGCGCCCCCGCAAGACCTGCCCTTGCGCCAGCGACGGACAGGTCCTGGCACGGGCTGCCACCGCAGATGATGTCCACAGGCGGCAGGTTTGCACCATTCAGCTTTGTGATGTCGCCCACATGCGTCATGCGGGGGAACCGCAGCTTTGTGACCGCGATGGGGAAGGCTTCGATCTCCGAAGCCCATACCGTCGTGATCCCTTTGCGGACAGCCGCCAGGGGGAAGCCACCAATGCCATCAAATAAGCTGCCCATTGTCAATCCTCTCATCGGGCCACCGCCTGTACGATCGTGCGCGTGGTGTTGACGGCAGCCTGCGCCGTGTAGACCGCACTCATGAGGTTTGCTTTGGTGGAGGTATCCAGTCCAAAGGCTCCGGCGATACGGGGGATCTCACCGGCCGAGAGCATGAGTCCCAGACCCAGCAGGGCATGGTCCTTAAATACCATGAGTCCTGCAACAAGAATGGTGGCCTGCAGGAATGCCGACAGGCACAAGCCGATGATCTGCTTGCACCATTGGATAAAGCCATCCGTGTATCCTCGTGGGACGCTGAACATATAGAGACTTCCCACGGCGATCTGGATGAGCAGAATACCGCCGCGTTTCAAATTGGCAAAGAAGACCTTGACGACGGCATAGGCCATAAGGATGAGACAGAACAGGATCATGATCCCGCTGGTGATCGTCCCAAATCCCAGCAGCGGGCCTGCCGCCAGGCCTGACAGCGAGTCTACGGCATTGAATTCTTGCATGACTTCACCAGCCACATCCCCGATGGAGCTTCCATAGCCTGTAAGCGCTGCGGTGAAAGTCCCTTGCAGGGAAACACATAACTCATAGAGCCGCACAGGGACAGTGCTGAACAGGCTGACAGCCATAAAGCCCTTGATGGCATTGAGTGCAGTCTCACGGATATTGCCCCGACCGCTGGAATACTCCACGCCGGTTTCAAAGCAGGCAACGACCAACCCTGTGCCGTATAGCGCCCATGCCAAGTAGGAGAAGAACCGGACGATGCTCTGCACCCAATCCATGGTGAAGAGTTCCGCGCCCATATTGCCCATCTCCGCGAAGAAGTTACCGAGAAAACCCACGACTTGACCGTAGAACCAGTCCACGATCTGACCGAGGACTTCACCGGCAACAAAATCCCAAATGAACATTGATCGGTTTCACCTCACTTTCGGGTGAGACCGTACCAACTGCTTGGGATATGGCAAAGGCCGTACAGCTGGCACGGCCTTCAAATCACGCTTTCATTACATTGCCTGCTCCCACTGCCGGTCGGAGGACTGGCTCATATCCTGAAATACCTCCAGATAGTCTGATACTGCATTGGACAGGATCTCATAGTCCTGCCGGGTGGGGTGATATACATACCAGTCCACCTTGCCGCCGTCATCCCAAATGTGCGGCATGACTCCATTGCTGAAATTGGGGTTGGAAGTCACCTTCCTCCCCAGCAGATCCGTCAACTGAAGCCGCAGGACATCCACCTGTCCCTCGCTGCGGTTGAGGATCGTCAGCTGCAGGGCATTGTACTGATTGGCGACGATCCCAGTGACAAATTGGATCTTTGCCCGGTTCATATCACTCAGACGCACATAGCAGGCTCTGCCCACATAAGTGGCGTCGGGGTACCGTTCTCCGACGATCTTCCGAAGCTCCTGTTCGTAAAAAGTCATTGTCTGCACCTCAAATCCCGATGATCTGCCAGATGTACAGCGGAGCCGTCAAGGTGAACACGAGGCACGCGAACAGAATGGCGGGCGCCGTCCATTCAAGCTGACCGCTTCTTTTGAAGTCGAAATAGCTTGTCCCCAGCTTGGCAAAGAAGAATACCGCCAAGATCAGGTCGATGGCGGGAAAGACTACATTGTTCACCACGGTCTTGATCTGACCGGATGCCGTCTGCCATGTGCTTTCCACCGCACCGGCTACATCGCCTGTGCCTGCGGCAAAGGCTGTGGTACCCATCATGAAGCCCAACAGCAGGGACAGCAACAGTGCTGCACAAAGGCGTTTACATTTTGCGTTGCTCATAGTTTCCTCCGTTTCTATTGTTGTTTGGCGGGGGCGATGTGCCATTCCTCCCAGAGATTGCCCCGGATGGTAACGCTGTCCGTCAAATTCATGGAGAGCATTCCAGTAGGTGTCCAGCAATCCAGAAGCCATGTGTAGGGCGTATAGCTGCCGTCCGGGTACCAAATGGGCGTGAAGTGGGTACGGCGGTTGTAGGTGCTGTAGGGATTGGCTTTGAACTGGAAAGTCGTGCTTCGCCCGGAGATATCTGCCTCCAGCAGCCGCCAATAGTTCTCATAGCCAAACTCCGGGAAATAGGTCACGGCATTCTGCGCCGCCGTGACAGCCGCACTCTGATTTGTGGTGACTTTTGCGGTCACCTTCTCCTGAACGCCATAGCCGCTTTTCAGCGTGGATGCGGTCGCCGTGGGGCTCTTTTCGTCCGGCGTGATGCGCATGGATGCAGTCAGGCTTGCGGAGTAGCCGTTGTAGTCAAACTCCCACCAGCCATGGTCCTCCCACCAGCCGTTATCCACCCAATGGTACCAGCGGTCCCTGTGGGTCTTGCCGTCCGCATCCGTCCAGCGGTCTGTGTGCCAGCATTTCTGCCAGTTTTCTACCCACTCCCAATTCTCCTGCCACCACGGTGACCAGATGCCCCAGGACGCCGAAGTCACTTGCTCTTTCTCTGGAATAGAGGATAGCCGGAAAGCATCATTGCGGTCATCCGCCAGGGGATTGGGCGGGTCGTTGCCGGCCAGATCCACGATATTGCAGGTGATGGTGCCCTGCGCCGAGCCGCCGCCGTACACGCTGACGGAAATCGTTATGACACAGGGTTCCGCGGGAGTACGCCAGCGCACCCATGCCAGCTGGCTGTCGCCGTCCGGGTAGTAGACATTGCTTACAGTGTAAGTCCTGCCCTGGATGTTAAAGCGCACCGATACGGGGTTGTCCGGGTCGGACTGTCCACCGCGCACCTCCACGGAGGTGATAACTTCTGTGTTGACGCGGTATTCGTAGTCATATTCGCCGGGTTCGGGCGGCGTGGTCACCTCGTTGAAGCGGACAATGCCGATACCAAGAGAGGAGATGATGTCGCCGTTGGACGCCTTCTCCGTGCGGCTGCCTGACCACGCAGCGTAGCCGAGATCCGCTTCCTCCAGAAAAATCGCCAGCGGTAGATTTTTATGGGTGAGCGTACCCAGCTTCTTTCTGAGATCTCCGTTGACGACCTGGTCATACAGAGCCGCTTCCGTGGCGGTCATGGCAAACTGCTGACCGTTGTAGCAGAGATAGGCCAGCGGCTCTACTACCAGCTTGTAGTCTCCGCCAATGAGCGTATCGAAGTCAATTCCTGCGTATCCAGCAATGGAACGGATAACCTGTTCATCGGTGAAATAGCTTCGGATGGCAGCAATGCTGGCCTTGCTGCTGCTCGTAGAGATGATCTTGGGCAGGCTCTGACTTGGGTTGATATATGTGTAGTTTCCAGCTTTAGGGGCGATGGATTTTCCTGTGTTATATGACAGTTTGCTCACCTTTCCAAAGTGAGCAAGTCCTGTTGAAGGTACCTTGTTAGTCAAATCAAAAACAGTTCCTGTGACAGTCTGACTGTCCGCATGAATCACAGACACTCTCACGCCGTCCATGCCGGGATTCCAGTAGTTGGTCTTGGTACCGTCCCCCATGCTGCCTCCACCGCCGTCAAAGTTGCCATCTCCTGTGGCATAGGCGGGAACGATGGCGGATATCGCTATCACCAATGCCAGCAGCAGGGATAATATCCTTTTCATGCGCATTCCTCCTCGTCATGAAGATAAAAAAAGACACGGCTTCTTCTTAGCCGTGTCTTTCCTGTGATTATGCGGACTTAGCCGCCCATGATTCCAATTTTGTTGCCGTTTTCATACATGGAATCGTCTTTGATTCCGACATTGTCACCCTCATAGTCTATATATCCGAATCCGGGGACATATACCTGTCCGGCATCATTGGTGCTGCCGCCCGCAGGCTCTGTGGGCTGGGGCTTTACCTCAGTCTGCTCCGGCTTGTAGGTGGGCGGCGTTTCCTTGTTGCGGTCCGCTTCCGGCACATCGTCCGCCGCATGGTCCTTTTCCGTCTTGCCGGGATGCTCCGGTGCGTCCGGCTTGGTGGGCGCACCCTGAATGGTCTGCTCTGTGCCGGAGCTGTCAGCATCCCTGCCGGGATCATGCTGTTCGCCATCCGTCTTGCTACCCACCTTTCCCTCTGGATCGCTGATGTTCACAACCGGATCTTTCGTGTCGGGTGTATCGTCCGGGATGGCGGGGGCGATGGGCATGGGTACCGCCGCAAGGCGGCTGACGATCCCCACCACCAGTACCGCGCAGAGCAGGACGCCTGCCGCAATGAGGATGATGCGTTTTGTTTTGTCTGTCATAGGTCGAACTCCTCCTTTGTAGGGGTCAGTGATTTTTCTTCTTATCCCGAACATACCACAGCTTTCTTCGGAAGTCTACCGAAAGAAGCAAAAAGAACTAAAACTTCGGGATATACTTGGCCTGCACCTGCAGATTTAGGCTCACAGGCGGCAGCACCCGTCCGGCAAAGCGGGTGGGGACCTCCAGATGGAGGGTGGCGGTTGCGAGATACCCCTCGCTCCGGCCTGAGGCGATGGCGTTGTTGGAGATGTGAACGGACAGGTCGGAGAGCGTATATTCCAGCTCGTTTCCGGCGTATTTCATGTAGCCTTCGCCCTCTGTGGTAAGGCCAAGAATATAGGACAGGTTGCCGTAGATGTCACCGGCGTCGATGGACTCGAACCACTCGCCGTCCCCCTCCGGGAACCAACCTGCGGCATAGCCCTCCCGCACAGAATGGTACACATCGTCATAGTTCTCATTGACCGTGGCAATGACCGCCTGCTGTACCGCGTCCCGCACGCCCTGCACGATGATGTTCACTCGAAAGTATTCCGCTATGACCATAAAGAGCATGAGCAGGCAGAGGGTCACAGCGATGACCATGGGATAGCCCTCACCGGAGCGGGAGCGAAAAAGCAGCTTTCTCATTTCCAATACACCTCCGATCTGCCGCTGGCCTGTGCCGTCAGTTCAATGGGGAAGCTGCCAAGCCCACCGAAGCCGATGTCCACCTCCATGGTCAGCGTCACCGTCACCTCCTCATTGAGTTGGATGCGGCCGGTGCGGGACCAGCGGATATCCGGGTCGATCTCCAACCGCTCGGACAACACCTGCGCGCGGGAGGTCGTTTCACTCCCAACTCTGCCGGTGATCTCGGCTTCCCGCACCAGCTCGGCGGCGAAGGTGTCAAGCTGCTGCTTCGCCACATACACCGGCAGCACCTTCACCGCCAATGCGATCACCAGGATGGCGCAGAGGATGAGGACGCATGTGTCGATGTAGCCCTCGCCGGAGCGTTTCTTCCATTTGTTTCTCATCCGAACAGCCCTCCCATCGAGGTGAGGATCTGCATGAGGATGACCACAATGTAGATGAGCATAAAGCAGACCAGCATGACGAAGGAATACACACGGATCTTGGGCGGGATCTTCGCTGCCTGTGCCTTGAGCCGCTGAAGCTCCAGCTGTTTCATATCGTGGGAGAGCATCTGAAAATAGATGCGCCCGTCATCGCCGCGCAGGACGCCGATGAGCCCGCGCACGATGTCCGAGAGCATGGGCGACGCCAGCCTGCCCTCGAAGCGAACCAGTGCCGCTTCGTAAGAGGAAGAGCGCATATCCGCTGTCAGCACATCCAGCTCACGGGCAAAGTCGGGACCGGCGTGTCGCTTGTAATTTTCAAGGATCGTCAGCACGTCGCGGCTGGCTCCCAGCTCCTGCTCCACTGTGGCAACAAAGCGGGGCAGCTCACCCTCGATCTTCTCGCGGCGTTCGGTGACCTTTTCCTCCGCCTTGCGGCTCTCCTTGAAGTAAAGCAATATCGACAGCAGCACCACGATGGGCGAGAGCAGAGGGAAGATCAGCAGACACGGAATGACCGCCAGCAACGCGGCGGCAGGCTTGAGGATGGTATAGGCCAAGTAGACCTCCGGCGTCATATCCATGCCGGCAGCACTCAGCGTGCGCTCCATGCGGTGACGCTTGAACTCATCCATGCGGATAAACTTGGAGAGCTTGATGGCCCAGCCAAGGAAGAGCGCGTCCAGCGACCTCATCCGCTTTTTCTCGGTTCGCCCTGCGGACAGGAGGGCCTTCTCCGTGGAGAGGCGGGGCAGCTTCAGAATATCCGCCAGAATGAAGAACAGACCCGCGGCAACGGCCACGCCGAAAAGGAACAGTAAGATCGTCATGTCCGTCACCTCCGATATTCAATGGGCTGGGTCAGCTTGACCACTCTGGCAAAGGAGAGAAAGATGGCAGCTGAACAGACCGCCAGCACCGCTTCGCCGGGTACGGTGGTCATCAAGGCCGCATACCAGTCCTTGTTGAGAAAGTACAGCAGCGGGATATTCAGCACCACCAGCGCCGCCATGGAGATGAATTCCTTGCGGGGCGCGAACACGAGATTCTCCAGCTCCCCATTGATGATGCGCATATCTGAGAGCTTTGCCACAATGGGATTAAGGGTGCTTTTCATGCTGTGGTCATACTGGCAGGCGGAGAGTGCCTCGCACCCCTCCCGCCACACCTCATTGTCAATGGCAGACTTCAGCTCCGCCAACGCCGCATTCATATCCGGGTCGATGTGCTTGATGCGGGTGAGGAAGCTGCGGAACACGCCTTGCACGGGCGGGTTCAGGTAGTTGATGTTCTCCTCCACGGCGGTCTGCAGATCCTCACTGCGGAGGTAGGCCGTGGTGATGATGGAGAGCGCCGTTTCCAGCTCGGCGGCGATGTCTTTCTTGTAATGTCCGGCAGTCAGCTTGATGTACCAGAACGGCAGAAACATCATGCCCGCCGCCAGCACCGGCACCAGCAGGAAGTTGTTCATAACGATAGCGATACCAGCACCGATGGCAAAGAGCAGCAGCGACGCCGCGCACAGCGCGGGGAACTTCTGTTCCTTGCCTGTGGCTTGCAGGATCGTCTGTGTTTCCAGGATCTCACGGCGGAAGAAGCCGGGCTTCTTGCGCTGGGTCGTCTCATTGATGTCATCCCGGATGCTTTTGGGACCGGTGGTCAACCGACGAAATACACCCAGCGTAAAGTCCATGGGCGAGATGCGGAAAATGAAAAATGCGCCGGTGATCATACCGACGCAGGCGACCAGTAATAGGGCTGTCAAGTGGCGTTCGCCTCCTTCTTCGGGTTCAAAAGTGCCTGCAGCTCCTCGTTGGGCATACCGTTTTCCAGCAGGCGCTTGCGCAGGCTGGCGGAGATCTCATTTATCTGCGCGTGGTGTCCTTCAATGATAAATTTGCCATTCTCCATGTGATTCTCTGTGATGACATAGCGGAACAGCGTGTTGTAGCGACGCTCTCCACCGGGCAGGATCTCACATTCCATGATCTCCATCATGCGGCGCTGCTTATTTTCCAACTGCTTGCAGAAGACCACGATGGGGTACGCCTCCGTCACATAGCTGAGAAGGGTCTCATCGGACATATCCACGGCTCGTTTGCACAGGGACACCATGCGGCGGTAGGTCGCTTCACAGGAGTTGGAGTGGATGGTGGTCAGCACTGCCACGCCTACACGGGCGGCTTCCTGGGCAGCATTCGCTTCGGCACCGCGCATCTCGCCCACGACCAAAATGTCCGGGTTGAAGCGCAGGCAGATGTCCACCAATGCGATCTGGTCGACACGTTGGCGCTCGTTTTCACTGTCGCGGGTCAAGGTGTGGACTACCGAGTTGATCACCTTGCCATTTTCCTCCCGCACCAGTTCCAACTCGCGGGATCCGTTCTCAATGGTAAAGATGCGTTTGCTGTTGGGAATAGTGGTCAGCAGCCAACCTGCCGCCGTGGTCTTGCCGGAGGAGGTAGCTCCTGCGACGCAGATGGAAATACCGTAGCGCAGGAATACGGAGAGCCAGTCCAGCATCTCCGCCGTGGCGGTGCCGCTGTGGAGCAGATCCTCACGGCTGAGATTGTGGCGGTTGACGATTCGGATGGAAGCGGCGACGCCCACATCTTCATCTACCACGGGGGACTTCATAGCGGCGATACGGGTGTTTTTGGTCAGATGCCCCGTGACCAAAGGACTGGCATTATCCAGCACCATGCCGGAGGCGTGGAGCATACGGCGGATGACAGCGAGGGCGTGTTCCGGTGAGTCGAAGTGTTCCGTGAGCTTTTCGTTTCGGCCGTCCGAATACTGCACCTCAATATCACGCCACGAATTGATGTTGATCTCTTCGATACCGTCTCCGTAGATGTAGCGGGTCAGGAAGCCGAATTCCGCCATCTCGGAATAGATGGCTTCTACCAGCTCCACCTGTGTCATGCCCGCCACAGCGACGCGCTTGTCCTGCAGGTATTTCGTGATATAGCGCTGGAGATGCTCCTTAGAGTCCTCGCCGCCCTCGGTGATGAGGGCGGCGTAGGAACCGGAGATGTACTCCTGCACCTCTTGCAGCACGGAATTGAAGTCCTTTCCCGCTGTCTCAGGAGCAAAGAACAGGTTGTGTGCCCGTCCGAGCGCGCCAACATCGGTGTTCAATGTGCGGTTCGGCGTGTCATCCACCACGACAGGGACGACTTCCGGCTCCGAGGTGACCTGATATTCCGGCGCGTCCCGCCGTTCTGCGTCTGCGGCAAAGATCGTGCCGTTTCGCTTTTCGCCAAGTGCCATATCAAAACACCTCCGCGATGATCTTTTCCAGTTCCTTGCGGAACGGGCGGCTGTCCTTGAGGGCGAGGTCAGCAAGGAGACCTCGCCCCAGATACTGTTCTTCCAACTCCTGCGAATAGGGCAGCACGAAGGTCGCATCGCCCAGTGCCTTGCCGATATGGTCTGCCGCCTGATAGGGCTTCACATTGGACGCCACCTTATATTGCTTGTCTACATCCCACTCAGCATCTTCCAGCAAAGGAAGCTGACTGGAGAAGTAGCTGACGCTTTTGGGGTCGCAGTTGGCAAGACGCAGGACATTGTCCGCTTCCATCAGCGCCACGGCGGAGAGGATATCGTTGGCAATGTAGCTGCCGCAGTCCACGATAACATAGGGCGCGATCTGACGCAGCCCGTCCAACAGCTCCACCACCTGCTTCTGTACAAAGGGTGGAGTGCTGTATTCGTTCTGCAGTTCGAGGAGTCCCAGCGCTGCGAGATAGCTGTTGTGCTTGAAAGTGACGAGGTTATGTTTGATAAGGCTTTCGCTGATGCGGGCGGCGGCAAGGACGCTGGCAAGGGAGCCTTTGCTCTCCAGAGCGTCCGCATGGCAGATGCACGGCAGCATGGGAGCGCTCATATCGCAGAGCAGAAGGATAACATTTTTCTTCTTGGCGGAGAGCGCCTTTGCGATCTTTACCGCTGTCACCGTTTTCCCACTGCCGGGGCTGCCCCAGACCGCCAGCACACCACCGCTGTCATTCTGCACTTCCGGTTTCTCCGTATCGCGCTGAAAGATGCTGGCTTTTCTGAAATTCATTCCGTCACCTCGCTCCCCGGCGTGGCTGCGGCGGGATCGGTGACTTCGCCCTCCTCAATGGGGCTTTCCTCCGGCTCAGTGTACAACTCCTCGATGAGTGCGTCCTGCGCCTCAATGAACTGTTTTGCGCCGTCTGCTGTGCCGCGGTAGACGAGAGCCAGATGGAGTTTGGCGTCCTTTTCCAGTTCTGCCAGTACCTTGGCCTGCTCCGGCAAGACGAGGAAGGTCACGGTGGAGGGAAGCTCCTTTTCCTCCTCTGTTGCTTCGCCGGTATTGGCATCGTAGCCGGTGCTGGCAGTGACGCTGATGATCTCTACATACTGCAGCTCGGCAGGGATAGTGGTTTCACCATCCTCCGGGTAGTCTGCCACGATGACCGATACGATGTCACCGCTCTGGAGTTTGCCGGACAGTCCGGTGGCAAAGCTCTTGATGGTGACGGAGATCGCCTGCTTCGAGCCATCCAGATTATAGAGATAGGCATTCTCGGCAGCAGGGGCTTCCGAGAGTTTTGCAGCGAGAATATAATCGCCCACGGCGAAGTCCGCTTTGGCGTATTTGCCCACTACATTATCTTTCACGGTCATAAGACCGGAGGGGAGATTATAGGAGCCGACCTCGGCCGTGGTGACCATGTCCTTGGTGATGAGCTCGCCGGCGTGAATGTCCTTCGTCACACGGACGATCTCCGCCTTCTGGCTGATGCTCTGATTGAACAGCGGTGTGATGCCGAAGCAGATCACCAGCGCCAGCAGAATGCAGATGACGCCGATGACCGTGCGGTTTTTGAAAATACTCATGGAGCAAGTCCTCCTTATTCTTAGATGATATATGCGGTAAAGAAGCCCACTGCAAGAAATGGCGCGAATGGATAGCTCTCCGGTGGACGCTCTTGCCTGCGGATCTTGTGCAGGGCGGCTATTGCAAGGTAGAAAAGGCAGTACAGCACCAGTGCCAGCACCAGTCCGGCGACTCCGCGCAGAAAGCCCAGCAGAAAACCGGAGGCGGCGATGAGTAACGCATCTCCCATGCCGCCGCGTCCTCTCCGGCTTGCCAGCCAAAATGGGACGGCCAGCGCCAGGCCGAGAAGCCGGGCGGGGCTGAAGGAAATCAGCCCCGCCCCTGCGATGACGATACCGGAAAGGTCATAGATCTGCCTGCGCCGGAGATCCGTCCATGCAGCGCTCATAAGTCCGATGAGGAACAGCGCCCCCTGCAGGACGGATGCCACGGATCAGCCGCCCAGCGCGCCGGCGTAGTTGAACATATCCTTGATGCGCTGGTTCAGCGTGGGCATGACCACATCACCGAACAGGGCGTACAGACCGGCCAGCAGCAGAGCGCCCAGCACTACGGCGATGAGGATCTTGACGGCGGTGTCGATGTAGCCCTCACCAGAGCGGCGGGTGGCGGCGAGACGGATGGCGGCGTTGCGGACGGAATTGACGGTCTTCTTGATGAGCTTCTTCATAGTGTAGTTACCTCCATAAAATTATGATGTTTGTGTAGTGGATAGGCTTGGTTTACATGGACTGCTCCATGGGAGGAGCATTGTCCTGCTGCTGGTCCTGACGGAGCGACTGCTCGTAGGCGTTCAGAACGGTTTCGTTGAACTGCTGTCGGGCTTCCTTCGTGCAGGGGAAGCAGATGTCGTGGTAGTCGCCGTGACCGTCCTTGTACTGAGGCATGGCGACGAAGGGGCCATTCTCGCCTCGAATGATCTTCACGCCGCGGATGGCAAAGATGCCGTTGATGTCCACGTTGGCATTGGCGAGGGTGTACTTGCTGTCCTTCACGGGATAGATGCGCACGGCGTACTCCACGGGGAGCGGGGTATCCGGTGCAGGGGTGGGAGCTGTTACCTTGGCTTGGGCTTTGGGCATTGGGATTCCTCCTTTTCTGATTTGGATATGAAAAAAGCACCCGGTCAGGTGCTTATTTCACAGGTTCATATCCATTTCCTGCTGGGGTGCAAACTCGATCTGCTGGAAGCCGATGCGGTCGCAGTAATAGAACTCACTGCCGCCTTCGTCGTATAGTTCCAGCACATCTGAGATGCCGATGGGTCGGCCGTCATAGCCGGGGACAGGATTGCGAAAGATGGTGTAGATCTCTTCCAAGTCGTTGGCCCCAACTTGACCGTCATAGACCATCTCATAGCTTTTTCGGCTTGGCTGACCGAAGCGCTGTACCATCGTCTCATAGGAAACGAAACGGACATTGATGGGGCTGTCCCGTGAGAGCTGCCACACACGGCAGTTCTTCAGGGGCGGAGCCTCCGGGTCGAAGCGACCGCTGCGCTGCCCCAACAGGAGGCGGTCATAGACGCCGTCCTCCCAGCGGATGGTGAGTGCCTGCTTTTGCAGAAAACTCTCCAGCTCCTGCATTTGGAACATGGTGTCCACCACCGCTTCTTTTTCTGTGATGTAACCGGCAGGGTTGCCGTAGCAGAGGATGCGGTCATGGTTGTCGATAAAGATGCGCTGCACTTGTCTCACCTCCGATCATTCCAATTTCATCTCACCCATGGCACTTTCCTCCTGCCGAGGCGCAGTCAGCTCCGCCAGCTTCTCCTGCGCCCATTCGGGCAGGAACTTCTCGTCCAGCACACCGATGAACTCATCTCGATTCCAACGGGTCATCTCGCCGTCGCCCAGGCAGGTGCAGCGTACCGAGCGCCCGATGGCGGTGGGGCTGCATCCGAAGCCGTCATGGGCGTACCACAGCTGGTTTTCCTGACTCCAATAGGATTCCTTCAGTGTGTCCGGCGACAGCACCAGCACCTTGCCGGTATAATCCTGCTCGGCGCGGTCACCGATACAATGTTCGGAGCCAAACAGCCCCAGCTTCTGATACGCTTTGCGATAGAGGCCTACGAAGCCGTCCAGTACGGCAGGATGACTTCGAACGGTGATATCGGCAATGTGCCGTTCATCCCGCGGAATGTAGTGCCGTGCTGCCCACTCCTTATTCGCAGGGTGAAAACGGCCGTCCCAATTGAGTTCCTGCAAGGTTGCGGCCAGCACCCACTCGGTGCGCTTGTAGCCGTACTCCTCCAGCACGGGAGTCAGACACTCAGGGTCCAGGTTCATCCCATCGAAGTTTCGACGGATGGTGTCCTCAATGGCCCCACGGCAGGCGACATTGGTCTTGTGGCTTTCCCGCCACAGAGGGAGTTCATCCCGACTTTTGGCTTCTTTCGCAGACCCACGGTACAGGTAAGTTTCATTCATTTGTGTCATCACCTCGATCTTTTGAACACCGGAAGTGTCACTTGTCGTAGACGATATCGTTCTCCATCAGCACATCTTCCAGCACAGACAGGCAACAGCCGGACTGACGCAGGGCGAACAGGATCGCAGGCGGGACATCGGAGAGGTCATACTCATAATCTGTCTCGCAAATGGTGATCTCGCCGGAGTCCTCATCCACATAGCAGCCCAGTTTGGCATCGGGCGGGATATCCGCTTCCTCTCTGGCCCAATCGGGGACGGTGACCGCAGGTCGGCACAGCTCCTCGATAGACAGATCTCTGCAAGCACACTCGTCCTCGTCGCATTCGTCGCAGCAACCGCAGGTATCTCGCAGGGTCAGAAGCATCTGACCGACATGGGCAGTCAACTCCGTGAGCAGCTTGACATACTCCATCGCGGTCATTTTGGACTTCGTCAGGATGACCGCGCCGTCCAGCGTGGTTAGTTCCAGCTTCGCATCGTCGGGGATGCCACTCAGCTTCAGCGCTGCGGGCGCGATGGTGATGGCCTTGTCTCTGGTAAGAATAAAGTTCATAATACGATTCCTCCTTCGTTTTCTTTGATCGTGGTTTTGGTGGGACGCTCTGGTTCGTGCATCAGTTCATATCGGGTGTCGTTATCGCCGTCCAGCAGGCTCTCCAAAGTCAACTGCCAACAGGCTTTGCGGGGGTCATAGTTGGTGATGATGGCTTCTTCATATTCGCTGCCTGCCGTCTGGGACATGCTGTTGGGACGGACGGTGCGGAAGATATAGAATTCCTTATAAAGCTCAGAGATGTACGGGCAGTAGTTGTAGGACACCATGACATACCCGCGGCAGGTCAGGAGCGTATCATGGAGCCGTTGATGATCTGCTTTAGGGAAGCCGACCTCATAACACTCTGCCTCAAAGTAGGGCGGGTCACAGTAGATCCAGGCGTCCTCTCGGTCATACTGACGGATGACATCCTCGAAGTCCTTATTCTCAACGATGACATTTGCCAATCGACGGGAGCATTCCCAAATCAGATGAAAGAAACGGCGGATGTCACAGGGCTTGCCCCCGAAAGACTTGGCGCTGCCGCTGAAGCTGTACCGTACCAGTTTGAAGTAGTCCGCCGCACGGCGGATACTCCCGCGAGGCGCACGTTCTAACAGGAGCGCACGGATAGCTTCGGCGTCAGGCGGCTTGAGGTAGACCTCTGTCAATTTCATTTCTTCCTGCAGATAGTCATCTGTGAACTCACCTTTGGAAAGAAACTTATAGAGGACATTGAAGTCATCCCGCGTGTTCAAAGGCAAGAAGCCCAACTCTGCCAACAGCGCAAGAGTGCGGTTTTTCACGCAGCAGAACAGGTTTGTGAGGTTTCCATTGAAATCGTTATAGACCTCCATGCATCCATGCCGGATAGGACGGTTCAGAGTGACCGTACCGCTGCCGCCGAAGACATCGATGAACCGCCTGTAGTGATATGGAGCCATTTTGTTGATGATCCACAGCAGCTTGCCTTTGCCTCCCACCCAAGGGATAAAGCTGTTCAAGATGCACCTTCTCTCAAGGGAAAGGCATCCAGTGACTGCTCCAATCCGCGCCTTGCTGCCGCAAGACCGTTTTCCATGCTTTTGAGTTGCTGAATCGTGGAGTAGACTTCGCCAGCAGTGGAAGCGTAGAAATATCCGCATCGGTCACTCCCAATAGGAACGCCCTTACGTCGCATGCGATTTACCAACTTTCGCAGATCTGTTCCGCTGATTCCGAGAACGGCTTCCAGTTCAGCACTGCTCGCTCTGTACTTTCGCCCGGTACAGGCACCTTTCAAATAATTCAATAGTTTTTCTTCACGCATTTCTACTTCCTTTCCGAGGCTCTTATCCCGGAACAGGAGACAAAATGAGCGCAAAAAAGAAGGGGCCGCTTTTCCCCATCCGGGTAAACGGCCTCTTGACATACTGTTTTTTGTTTTGCTCCGTTCTTATAGAACGGTCTGCGTTCCGTGCGCTCCTGTGAAACGAACGACATCTCCCATATACTTTAAGAACGGATACCGTTCAAAAGGAGATTGCTGTATGGATCAGATTGCATTGGGAAAACGAATCAAAGCTGCCCGTGAGAGGGCTTGCATGACGCAGGAAGAGCTTGCTGCCGCTGTTGATTACAGCGTTGACCATATGAGCGTGGTCGAGCGCGGAGTCAAAGCACCAAAGCTGGATAAGCTGGTCGCCATTGCCAATGTACTCAAGGTTGGAACGGACGAGCTGCTTCAGGATAATTTGGATGCGGCAACGCTGCTTCACGCCACAGAGCTCTCCGAGCGATTGAAAGCCCTGTCCCCAGAAGGGCAGCGCAAGGTGATGAATGTGCTGGACACTTTGATCGACGAATTGCGGTAACACCGGTGCAGAGGTTTGCTTTTTAGCAAACCTCTGTTTTTTCGACTGCGTTCGACACTTTTCCCTAAAACTTCTATGCTATTGTAGTTCTAACAGAACGACACCCGTTCCAAAAAGCAATAGGAGTGATACCATGAAGAAAAAGAAGATCAATGCCGATGCTGCTCTGCTGGAGGTTGCCCGCAGGCATCACACTACCGTGGAAGAGGTGCGAAAAGAGATCCGGCTTACCATGATTGCCGCGATGTGCAATCCTGACCCTGCCGTACAGAAGAGATGGCGCGAGATACCTCACACCGGTGATACGATCACGCCGGAGGATCTCATTATATACATTGCAAAGCAGTGCCTGCCACAATGATCTTACGCTTTGGTCATGACGGGGACCTGACGGGATTACATTATCTGCATTTCCATGGTAAGATCCTGTTCCTCCGCAGGGTAGCACACATAATCACTGCCGATGAACACGCCGGGGTGCTCGTCCTCATAGCGGCAGCCCAGCGCATCCAGATCCATGTATTCGTACAGCTCCTCCGGGACGGTAGTCTCATTGGCGAGGTAGTACCTGCCCAGCGCGGCGTAGCTGTTGACGCCCTTGAGGATTGTGTAATCACGCAGATGCTCCGGTGACTCCCTGAAAATCTCCGCAGCCTCCGCCTCGCCCTTTTGCAGGGCTATGGCGGAGAGGATCGTCTTCTCGTCATCGCTCAGAGCATCCGGCCTGCATCGGAATGCCTCCCGTGCTGCACAAGGCAGCAGCCGGTCGCCTTCATGTTGGATATGTTCCCTGGTCATTGCATCGTCATCTCCTTTTCCTGCTTTTGCTGTATGGGTGAGAGCATTGGTTCATAGTCCGCGCGGTGCAGCAGGCCATAGGATGTGAGGGCGGCGTTGTCCGCATGGATGACTGTCTCGCCGTAGTTGAAGAGGTTCACATACGGGATCAGTCGAACGGCTTCTTCACGATCCATGATGAAACAGAGCTGATCCAGCGCCGCCTCCTGCGGTGAGCTGATCCCCGGCGTGAGGATGTAATCGGCCAGATGCTCCGTTAGGAGCATCGCCGTTTCGATGTCCTGCACCTCGAACTGCTCCAGCAGAGCCTTCAGCTTCGGCACCTCGGATCTCGGAATGTCCCGCGCGGCCTTGGTGAAGGCGTTCAATTCCTCCAGCTCCATGGGCAGGTCGGTGAAGTCCGCCGCATAGGGGATGATCCCGTCATAATCAATGACCGTGACGCCCTCCCAGCCCTCCACGCCGAGCTGCTCCTGTGCGTCCAGCAGCTCCGCCTCTGCTGCGGGAAGATCCAGCGTCACCGTGCGCGCATCGCCAATGTCGGGATGCAGTCCGAGCGTGAGCCGGAAGAGGTATCCCGGCTTTTCCGGCAGCGTCTTTTGGACTGGCGGCGCGGTTGTCAGTTCGCCATCCCGCAGCACATACAGACTGTTCACAAAAACGCCGTTTTCGCTGCACCGCATCATTCTTCCGATGCCGGCGAAGTCCAGCATCTCGAATACTTCATCGGATATGCCGTCCAGTTCGGGGATAAATTCATTTTCCGCGTAGAAGCGGCCAAGCTGGGCGTCATCCGCGGCATCCACCACATGATAGCAGTCTGTTTTTGCGCTGACCGCCAGATCCCGCAGATCCTGCAGCGTGATGATGCCGCCGTTGGCGTTTACTTTTCTCTGCACCTCTATGGAGAACATCCCCTCAAAGGCGATCCCTTGTACCTCGTCCAATGCCGCAAGCTGTGCGGCAAGGTCGTTGAGCTCGTTGAGGCTGATGTCTAATCCATCCAAGTGGGGCGAGAGATACTCAAAGGCATAGTAGTCTTCGATCTCCATGTACAGGATATCGTTTGTCTGAAGCCGCACCTTTTCCATGGCGTCCCAAACCTCCCACGGGGAAGCGGGCAGTTCCAGCCTTGCGTGGGCCTCACTATTGGGTGCGTCCAGCTTTGCCAGATAGATGCCAAATATCTTTTTACCCAAGGGTCATCTTCCCCATTTCCTGTTTCTGTTCATAGCAGGCGGGGTCTGCGCCGGGGACGCCCCAGCCGAACATGGAACCCGTTTTCATGGCTTTCTCCTGCGCGGGGGTAACGCCAAGCCGTTCGTTGTTGTAGTCCGCTATCTCACGGTTATGCGCGGGATCGTTTGTGTTCCAATCGCTGGGGTAGTAGCCACTTTCACCGCGCTTGATGCAGATGAGCTCACCGGTGCCGGGGAGGGTGGAGAAGCACAACTCCGGCAGTCCATCCGCCAGCTTGGGGGAGAAAAGCTCCTGTTCCGTTTGGATGCTCCACTCGTCCGAGTTCCAAAGGTGGACATACAATTCACCGCCGTCATCCACGGAAATTTCCCGCTGCTCAAAGCCCTCGCCCCAGCCGTCCGAAGCCTGTCCGGTGAGGTATTCCTTTAAGGCTTCCAGCTCTGTGTCCGATAATTCCCCGGCGACACGGCATTCCGCCACGCCCCAGAGCTGCCGGTTACGCTCCTCTACGGCGAAAACGGCGGAGCGTACCTTGCGGTCAACACTGTCGACTTCATCATACCAATGCATGAGACCGCGCTCGCTTTCCTCCGGCATCCGGTTTTTCACCAGTGCCGCCGTGATCTGATCCTGATAGCCGCGCAGCTCACGGCCCTCCAGCAATGTGCTGCTGTCGTCGACGTCGCCGTACTCGTTCCGTTCATAGAGATCGGCGGTCAGGGGCATATACAGCTTGAGGGTGGTCAACTTGGGCGGCAGCACGGTGAAGCTGTCCTCGCCGGGGGCAATCCCCAATGTCCTGCCGTTATCCCACTTCATGTGGATAGTGCCAATGTCATCCACGAAGTCCACTTCACCTTCCGTACCGGGAGCGATGGGGGCGTAGGGGTCGTCCATAGCGTTCAGCCGGATGCGGGTGCCGGGGGGATACTGCTCCTTGATAAAATTCACCATTTTTCTGTCCATCATCGTTTTCTCCATGTTTTGCTCTCTGCCGTAAAACTCCAGCTCGTAGATCACGCCGCGATCTTGCTTTCGGGTATCCTTCACCTTGACCGTCGTACCATCAAAGATGTAATTGCCGGCTTTCCCAAA